>Ga0256407_10000213_pt1 | contig 145345 bp, 93 predicted proteins | sample RumenRJG_04DNA_FD_193489 | JGI IMG/M metagenome (GOLD analysis project Ga0256407, IMG submission 193489) | Bovine rumen microbial communities from Lethbridge, Alberta, Canada - RJG_04 | ecosystem: Host-associated > Mammals > Digestive system > Stomach > Rumen | place: Canada: Alberta... | reverse complement strand
ATTTCAATTATCTCAATACTCTACCTCCGTTCCAAGTCCGTTCCAGGTCCGTTGTAAATCCGTTGTAAGTCCGTTCCAAATCCCATTCACAAATAGGCGATAGAGTGAGGGTGTAGTGGAGGAGCATAAAAGGCTTAATAATCATAGGAGAGAAAGTGAACGCTAAGAGGTGCAAGTGAAAAAATCAAGAGAGTTGAAAGAGGGGGGTGCACTTTTAATGGAAAAACGACTTATGTACATTGATTATCAGTGATTTACGTTTAGTGCACCTCCCCCCCCTAAAACAAGTGCACCCCATCATCCTGTTTTAGGGGGAGGTGCACGCTTCGTTATCTTTTGATTATCAGAGCGTTATATGCCAAAAACCGGTAAAAGTGCACCCCCCTCTTTCAACTCTCTTGATTTTTTTTTTGCTGTCCGGTAAAAACAAAAACCAGAAAAAACATAAAAAAGCTAATCAATTAACAATTAACAATTAATAATTAACATGCGGCTTTTTCCTGTTTTTAACCTTAATGTCTTGCCGCAGGCCTGATATGTGGATTTGTTTTTCGGGAAGCCCAAGGGCTTACCAGAAAAAAGAAATACGCATAGCAGCAAGAGGCGAGGAACGAGACTCTAAGACATTAAGGGGTTTTTATTGTTTTTGTATTATTCATAGGCTTACCAAGATTCAATTTCTTGATGGAAGGTAAGTTACAGAGGTTTATCGGACAGTAATATTACGTGAATTCGACGAAAATAAACGCTGTTGTTTTAGCAGCAAGCTGCTGTTGACGGAACAAAAATTTTTAGAAAATTGTTCGCTATGGCTCACCAAGCTAAAGCAAGTTCCCAGAAAATTAAAATTTTCTGGGTTAAATTTTCTGGTCATCGTGAAGAACTTGCTTTAGCTTGTTGAGCATTAGCGAATAAATTTTCTGTTAAACCAAGCAACAAAGTTGCGTTTATTATAGAATTCCGAATTCGTCGAATTCAGGTTAATATTCTAAAAAAAATCGCATGTGGTGCAAATTTTGTCAACATCTCATAAAGTTGAGCTTGCGAAACCTGAGTAACTCCATAAAAAAACTCCCACAACACTTGCGTGATGAGGGAGTGAATTATAAACTAATGTCACTTCAAAAGTTTCCTGCCACTGGTATCTTCAAGGATCTTCATCTGCTGAATGGCAATCTGATTGAGCTTTATTAGGCGATCGGATTGCGACATACCATCATTGATGAATACGGCATTGAGATTCTCCATGTTTGAGAGGCATATCAATTCGTTGATGCTGGCATAGTCACGGATATTGCCTTTCTTGTCAGGATTGGCATCACGCCATTGCTTCGCCGTTATTCCGAACATAGCAATATTGAGAACATCAGCCTCATCTGCATATTTCATAGCCGCCTGTTCGCGAGTAACCTCGGCAGGAATAAGATTTTCCTTTATGGCATCAGTATGAATACGATAGTTTATCTTTGAGAGCTCACGCTTGGCTGTCCAACCGATGAGTTTCTGCTCCTCATCTTTAAGACGCTGGAACTCACGAACCACATAGACCTTAAATTCCGGACTTATCCACATGGCAAATTCAAATGCGATATCCTTATGTGCATAAGTACCTCCATATCGTCCAGCCTTTGCCTGAAGGGATATGGCATTTGTACGAGCTACAAATTCCTTAACACTTATCTTGAAACTGTTTAGTCCTGACTGGTTTCTAATTATGGCGAATTCGCCATAATTAACGTGAGTTCGACGAATTTATTCAGTTGTATATTGTTGACTATCATGTGGTTGAAAGAGCTCTGAAGGAGCGATACCTAATAGGGCAGTCCGTTAGGGCTGTTATATTTGTCGATATAGGGGGAATGAGGTCTGAAGGACCGACACCTAAAGTCTTCAGGTGTCGCACTTACAGCGCTCCCTTAATCACGCATCTTTCGAATAACAGCCCTTACGGACTGCCCTATTAGGTGTCGGGCTTTCAGCCCTCGCAGTCTTGAATTCGTCGAACTCACGTTAATTAAAATTCGGATTATAGACTCGTTCCCACACTCCAAGAAACTCCATCGTATTACGATTACGCAACCAATCCGTAACGAAGAAATCACCATCCTTCGCCTTTACATATCTGTAATGCAGATATAATCCTCACCATTCACCTTAGAGATTGTTATCTCCGTGTCCTGTACCTTTATCTTTGCCATAGCATTTTGGATTTTATTCTTCTAATTTGCAAAGATACACAATTTCCGGGATAACGCAAAATAAATAGCTAAAAAAACTCCCCCACCACTTGCGTGATGAGGGAGCATATTATTATCTGTTAAATATTTATTGAGTGGAGATTATGGTTAAGGTGCAGGTGCAACTACCTTGATAACCTTAACAGCGTAAGCACCGTTATTCTTGTTGTAAACATCGAAGTAGAAATTATCTTCATCGAAATCAGCAGCTGCAGCCTTAGATCCTGGGATTGTAGCTACAAATAGATCTGTAACGTCATCTCCAACCTTTGTCTGCTTGAATGTGTAAGAGACTATAGTATTTTTAGCATCACGATTTGCAACGAAGTAAACCTTGCCGTCAGTGGCATTACCAGAAGCTGGAGTCAAATCAGAAATCTTAACCTCATAATAATCTGTGCAGTTAGCCGCTGTAGCAGCAGCTACATTGTAAACCCTCTCATCTTTAGAAGGAGCTGATGTAACATATACATAAGCGTATGTGCCTTCATCAAGCTGATCAATGTCAATCTTAGCAACCTGACCTGCAGTAATAGGTGTACCTGCAATCTCTGTGATTGACTGATCGTCAACACCATTAACGATTTGTGTTTCAGTATTGCTAATGTTACCATTTGTTGTAAGAGTGATACCGTTGCGACCTTTTGGACTTGCTGCATTATAAGCATTTGTACGGTTCTGGAGAGCATCCATAACAGTTGCCTCTGAAATAGGAGCACCTTCTGTGGTTACAGCGAAGAGGAGAGACTTATTTTCACCATTCAAGTCAGCCTTTAGAGTTGGAGTACCATTGTTGTCCATTACCTGAACATAAACATCCTTTACATCTGTTGATACACCTGCCTTCTGAGCATTGCTATACTCATCTTGTGCTTTAGGATCATGTCCCTGCTGATAAGTTGTGATAGAAGGAGTTGCAACAGTTGTAATAGTTGCCTGCTCTGCATTAGCATCTACGAAGTTGGTAACAACTGCATCGAAAGTGATTGGGAAGAGACCCTTTGGATCTGTATTGGTCTGGCTTGTCCAACCGTTAGAGTTATCAGAAATCTTGAAGACGTATGTGTAAGCGTAGTTAGGCTGCCATACTGTGTAAGTTGCAGGAACTACAGCCTTTGCACCATAGACCTTGATTTCCTCCTTAGAACCGTCAGTTGAAACGAGAGTATAATCAACACGGAGAGTAAGAGGCTTACCGTTTGTGTTAGGAATAACAGCTGTATAGAAGTCCTTTGTAGCATCACCTGCGTATGTAGCTGTTGGAAGAGTTCTGCCAAGGTAGATATCACCCGTTGCCTCAGATGCCTCAGCCGCACCATATTGTGCAGTAAGAGCACCGAAGGTCTGTGTTGAAGACGCAGAAGAACCAGGAGTAACAGTTACGCTTGCCTTGTTGTAATCCTTTGACTGCGCAGGAGAGGCATCACGATAGGTTTTACCAATGCGAGGATAGTAAATAAGGACATCACCGCTCTGCGGGAGAACATCACCACCCATTGTGAAGAGAACAGCATTATCTGCAGAAGAACCTGTGCCAAGATCTGCAGGAGCTGTTGGATTTGCATCTGCTGAATAGAACTTTACATCCTTGATAGAATAGCCAGGTACTGTCTCATAAAGAGCAACACGAACCTTAGCTGCCATGTTTCTGAATGTAAGAGTTACAGGCTGGCCGTATTTTTTACTTGCCTTTGTTACAGTATTGATGTCTGTATAGTAGCACTGTAAGAGGTCGTTAGCATTTGCTGCAGACAATGTGAAACCGTCTGTTGCGAGTGTATTTCCTGTGTTGATACGTGTTACCTTAACTTTTCCTTCTGCAGCAGCAGTTGTAACAGCCTCGCAAGTACCTGTTGACCAAGCGATGAAATCATACTGATCAACACTGTAGTCCCAATATTTTACAGTCTGAGCCTGAGCTGTTCCTGCAGGGTGGAGAGCTGCCCAAGTAGAACCAGTTCCACCTGTCATACGACCTGTTATACCACTCTCCAAACCAACATACTCCCAGTTGTTGGTGTTAGACTCTGTTGTACCTGCTGAGTTAGCTGTATAGCCAACAAGGTAGTTGTCGAATACCACAGTTGAAGAAGGAGCATCTGCAGCTTCTGTGCCCTTTGTTCCTTCTACTACGAACATGCCACCGAGCTTTTGAGCAGCTGTAGCACCGATAAATTCACCTGCACGTGTGGTCTTTGCATTACCTGCAACGAATGTGATTTCACCATTACCTTGCTGTGCCACCTCCGCGCCATTATCATTACCCAAGAAATCATTATCGGAGCAACCCACCAATGTGAGGGATGCTAGGGCCGCGAATCCAATTAGATAATTATAAGTTTTCATAACTTGAATGTTTTTTTTGGTTTTGTTATTAATGTTTTTGTGTGTTCTGACTATTCTTTTGGAATCAAAATGATAGTCATAGGCTGACCAGAGTCAGCGGAATGAGTGTAAGTTTAATTTCTTTCTGTGTCTTTTTAAAATGTTTTTTTAGAGTGTTAATAACTTATTTTTGTTTATATTTTTATTTGCAATTGAGGAATAAATGTAAGAGAGACGTTACATCGGGATCTCGTAGGTGAGTGTGTCAAAGTCCTTGACAACGGCATCAAAACCTGAGCCTGATTTTCTTGACGGAATCTTGATGGTGTCAACATCAAGCTCTACGGTGATGATTCCGCCCTTGTAGCGTCGCTTCACCTGTTGGGTTACGTCGAACACGTAGGTTGAGTCCAGTCCGTTGTTGAAGAACATATTCACATCGAGGAAGTTACTTATCTTATTGTCGTCTGCAGAGGCGCGTGTAGCGCGACTCGGATTCAGGTTGCAGAGACCGAAGGTAAAGAGTCGTCCGCCGATTATATCGACGTCTTCCCCGTTCTTTGAGACGTGACGTTTCATTCTCTGATAGAAATTTACTGAGATCTCATCGTCTGAGGTATAACCAGTATTGAGGTTTGTCTGGCGTGACAAGCCTGAGAGGTTTGCCGAACCTTCTACTCCTGCTATTCGTCCTCGGTTGTTGTGGAGGATGATTTGCGTGAGGTAGATGTAGGTACGAGGCAGGAGCTGCATACGTGCGTTCTTGTAATAGACGTTTCGCTCCTCGTCGTAGCCGTCGTAGTCGGCAGGATTATTAGAGACGTAGAGGTCTTCATAATATCCTCCGAAGAGGAACTCAGGCTGGTAGTAGGCGAACTGATGTTTCGGAGAATGTCTTGCCGGTGTCATTCCCGGATTGGTATAGCATGTAACGTATTCGTAGGTTGATGACTCGTCGAAGTGGAGTGACTGTACTCCATCGATGGTCTGCACCTCGTTCCACGCTAGGATGTCATAGTATCCGAAATTGTAGCGTGCCGTTAGCCTTCTTCCTTGTATCTGGTGTTCGTTAGGCGAGTTGTGACTGCCTTTTGCATCTGCTGCTGTATAGTAGCGTCGGATATTGAACACCTCAGGGTTGACGATATCCCATGTTCCAAAGATCGCGTTGTCTTGATTATCCCATCCATAGTACCATTCATCTCTCCAGTTGTATGTGGAGTCGTAGTACACGTTGTGTTCCTCGTCGATGACCAGGGAGTAGTCCCAGAGGACGTCGAGGTCGAGATTTACCTCCGGCAGCGTCATGATGATGTCGGCTCCATCATCAGGAAAGTGAAGCGGCGGTTCTATGGTGCACGAGAAGAGCGAGAGCTGCAAGGCGAATAGTACCGATACCCAATGGGCGGGGCGCCAAATATGACGCTTGTTATTATTGCTATTCATCGGCGCCTCCTTTCTTTCTTTGATACAGTTCCGAGCGATTGAAGCTTACGCCCTTCTTCTGTATTCTTCGGAAGAGCAGGTCGTATGTGAGATGCACTCCGATGTTTGTCGGACCTAACCATGAAAAGACGTGGTTGCGTTCCTTGAAGTTCTCTTTCTTTCCGAGGTAGTCGTAATAGTAGAGCCCGTCTTCTATTGTTGACTTCGGATTGCCATAGACGTAAGGGTCGTACTTGGTTCGGTAGTATCCCACTCCGAGGCTGAACTCCAAACGCCAGCGCTTGTTGCGGCTGATGTTCATGGTGTAGCCAATGATGGCACCTGCTCCGAGGCCTTCGCCTTCCCATCCCTTTGTCTTGCTAAGGCCTATACCATATATATTAGTATGGACGTAGCCAGAGACGTAAGGACCAATGAACTGCCCCTGCCCTACGAAGTAGTAACGGCCTTCGAGAACGTAGTCTCTTATTTGCCAGAACTGCTGTCTGCTCCAATGGTGCCAGTACGGACCTGTGAAGCCGAGGTTGGCTGTGAAGTGACCCGTGAGAGGATAGTATTCCAGTTGCACGTTAGGACTTGGTGCCCAGTAGTGTCCCGGTAGATAGAAGAAGTCATACAGCAGGTTAGTCCTTATGCCGAGGATATGCCGGCGGTAGAGACGAAGCGGTACGAACGGTACTTCCTTACTGTCAGGTTCTTGAATAAGATCCGCCCCATAGAGTACAGGTTTTCCGATGTCTCCGTAAGGCTCTATTATGAGCTTAGGAATGGTCTCCTGTTCTGGAAGAATCTCGATGGCGATGCTGTCAGGTTTGTTCTGCATTCCGGAATTGCCAGAACTTACAGGACTGCTGCTCGCCTGAGCCTGTGCTTTTTTCTTGAAGAAGAGTACTACGCGTGCTACTCGTAGCTTTGGGTAGTAGATTTTGTAGAGTCTGTTCCAGAGCCTACCTCCGTCAATTCTCTTAAGGTGCTGTTTCAGCTGGGCTAGCATTCCAGCCTTATGGTACTTGTCAACGAGCGATTTTACGACTTTGTAACTTGGATCGTTGGCTTCCTTCATGAGATATAGGAGTTGACCATAGTCTTCAGGCTGGTCATCGTAGGTGCTGTGCTCTTCGGGAAACTTCAAGTGTCGATTTATGTAATCAAATGCGTGAGCTGAGCGTTCTCGGCTCAATGTCTGGTTCCATCGATATGGACCTTCTGGTGATGATGCGCCTTTTACCATCATGGCGTGTGGTTTAAGGCTATCAGTGTTAATCTGCGGTATCAGATCCCGAATCAGTTCCTTTACGGATTCCTGTGTTGAATCGACTCGGTAAACATCTACCGGGAATATTACCTTTAGTGCTACCTTGTAGAACTGTTCGTCGGTGATGGATGGTTCCTGATTCTCGTCTAATATAAATATGTATGGATATTTACTGAAACGAGCGGAGTCGTCAGACTGGCTAAAAACACTTACAAATACTGTCAGCATTAAGGTAAGTAGAAGAGAGCGTCTATGTCTTCTGACCATCTGCATCATTCATGTTTTGGTATTTTTTAAGGGTTATTATTTTTTATATTTTTTTGTTTATTGTTTTGCAAATTTAAGTATTTATTTTCAAAATTGCAAGAAAAAGATGTTAAAAAATTAGTCTTTTTGAAAAAAAACTGCATTTTTCGCAATTTTTCATGTAATTTGCAATAGAAACTGAGGGGTTTTCTTACAAATTCCAATAAAAACGTGCTTTTGCACGAAATAAATGCACTTTTTACACGTTATCGCACACAATTTTTGAGTGTATCTTTTTCACTTCTACGGAGTTGGCACGAAGAAGCCATCAAGACAAAGAAAAATTCCAATCTTACCAATTCTTCATTTTATATCAAAATTAGAATTAATTCTTGATAAAAATGGAATGCCACCTATGAGGGCTGTAAGCCCGATATCTAAAAGGGCAGTCCGTAAGGGCTGTTATATAAAGGCGGTCATAGTAATTTGAGTGCCGTAGGTACGATATCTATAATAAGTGCCGCACTTACAGCGCTCCATGAACTACGCCTATCTATTTTAACGGCGCTTACGCACCGCCCTTTTAGATGTCGCACCTACGGCGCTCATTGGCCGCTTGTCTAATTCTCCAAAAAAGACTGGGCATATAAGCCGTTTATGATACCCTTAAAACTCTTTTTCTGGAATAAGAGTTAAATAAGAGCAGCATAAGAGGAACATAAGAGGAACTAAGGCGGAAGAATTTCCGATTATTTCCTTACCGCCTTAGAGCCATTTATGATATATACCTGACCGCTATGAGGAGTGACCACACGACGGCCGGAAAGGTCGTAGATGGCATCAGTCTTGTAGTTGAGCAGGATATTGCAATCCAAGAGAGGCAAGCCCGTTGCATCCTCCTCCGGAGCAAAGACGAAGCGTATGCCCTTGGCGAAAGACTTGCTCAGCGTGTCGTCCTCATCGGCTGTTGACGAATTGAACCGCTTGAAGTCCTCAACATCGAGATATGCCTTATGAGGATTGAGCCATGTGCCAGAGTATCTGTAGAAGCCTATACCGCTTATGGCAGGCTTATATGCAAGGGTATAGCAATTGGTTGTAGCAGCAGATACCCTCATATCTGAAGGATTACCGCTAAGGTAAGAATCATGAGAGTAGTTATAGCCCTCGGTATCTGTTGCCTTATGGGTTGAACCATAGAATATATAGGTATCAACAGCACCATAAACCACATAGCCTATATTAGCCGTGATATAATCCACACGTTTCAAGGTTACGATATTCTCATCAATACTTACCGCAGCATAAACCTTGATATCGCCCTCAGGCACTCGGGCATTATTCGGCAGACAGATGGTTGACCATCCCATGCCAGGAGTCTGCCCTATCTCGGCTATTCTGAGTTCATACATCTCAGCCTCCTTATACTCTATCTCCTCGGAGTAGGCGCCAAGGCCTCCACGCTGATTGGCAGCACGAATCATATAGAAGCCCTCTCGCATATCTTCACCATAGAGATTGAAGTCGAGATTCGTATCTGCCACGTTAGCGAAGTATTTCCATTTGCCGTCGGAATCCTTCTTGAAGATGAAGTAGCAGAGGTCCATGCCGTCGGCACTCGCTTTCCACTTGAGAACGCCACCCTCAATACTGATATTGGTAACAGCCTCCCGTTGAGCAGTATATAAGGCAGGATCAAATTCCAGCACTTCATTAACCTCATACTCGGAAGCCTCGGCATTTGTGAGAAGATAGTCATCAGAACCGGCAGCCGGAGCACAAGCGGCAAGAGAACGTCTGCCGAGAGAGACGAGGTTACCATCGGCATCCTTTGTCTTGTACTCATGGAAACGCAGTACCATTCCACCATACATAGCACCCCAACCGGCATCACGAGGAAGAGCCGTAACGGTTGTATTGAGGAATGTGCAGGCTGGTGACTGGTTAGGAGCAACGCCCCACGGACGGGCAAGAGTCCAGTCCTTTTCACCCATATTCTGCATAGACTCAGGATCACTTTCCGTCGTAATAAGACAGTCGTTGAACACATAGCCCCATCTTTGATTCGCATTGGTGTGAGGAGCAGCGATATTGTTTCCTGCTCGGTCACGATGTATGATATTACATTTCTCAAACCATACATTACCGCCACCGCTAATCCAATCCACGACACCAGCAATAGAACAGTCCTCAAGATATGCGCAGAAATGCGGATCAGTCTCGGAGTTACTGGTATAATATGTGTCCTGATAACTCCACATAGACACATTCTTCAGAATAGCGCGACTTCCATGTCCCTGAAGAACCACGGCACGGGCAGCATTATTCTGAGAAGCCGACATAGCCTTATGGTAGTTGAAACGATTCTCAAGAGTGAGGTCCTGAGCATAGAAATCGGTTGCAGAAGCAGGAAGATGGAGAGTAGCCGTATAGCCGATACCCTCAATGACAGGTCTGTTGAATATCCTGGTACCATTCTCGCTCTGACCTATGAGCGAAACATTGGGACGTGAAATCCTTGTCTTGTTATTATCAAGGGTGGTGCCGAGCAGATCGTTGCGCTTCACGCCATCACCATCATATAGGGTTGTGGCATCCTCGTTAGTAGAAGGCACAATCGTCTCATTACCCTCAAGCTCATACTCGCCATCAGGCACGAAGATATAGAAGCGGCCAAGACCAGAGGTATTATTAGCAGCATTAATACCTTCAGAAAGCGTACCGTCAACACCTACTATCCAATTGAACTTCCTATGCTCGATAGGAACGATCTCGGATGCTGTCCTGAACGTAACGGAAATATCACTATCATACATGCCACCGAATACATCCTGCAGGGTATTGGCAGGAATAGTGAGGGTGTATTCCTTGTTCACTTCAAGATTCCAGTATCTGAGAACGAGAGTAGAACCCTGAAGGGCAGTAAGAGCATCACCCTGGGCAACACCTTCATTATACAGTCTTATGCCGGTACTGCTTTCCACAGCCTTCATCGTTCTGCTGAAACTGAGACTGATAGTACCGTCAATAGGCTGATCCAGAGGAATAACCTCGCTATTGTAACCTGTGGAATTGACATATATGCTCGGACTTCCCACAAGCATAGGACCTGTCTCAATAACAGGAATGAAGTTGAGGTAATATGCGTCAATAGTAATACCACCATTTGAAACAAGATATACGATAGCCGTATGGTTGTCGATATTTGCCTGGGCAACAGAAATCTTACCATTCTCAGCAGTCGCAGTCACATTAGGGAACTCGTCATTTTCACCCACATTGAATGGGACATCAATCTCAAAATTCTGTTTCAGACTTGCAAGCTGTGCAGCCGTAAGGGTTGTGCTGCCATAGGTAACGGATGCCAGTTCAGGCATATTGGCAGTGATAGGTCTGTATGTGATAGACAATGCCGTACACCATGTGTTGTAAACATTACCGTTGTTTCCGTCATCCTCAAACTCAACAGAATGCTGTGTCCATCCCAATACATAGGTATGGGATATCTTCGTAGCCTCTGCATGTTCAGAGCCAGAAATCTTAACAGAAGTAGGAATAGGGCTAAGAGCCTCAAGTTCTATGATACAATCCTTAATGGCAGGGAATGTTATAGTGGAATGCTCGTTGATCTGACAACGGTCATCGTATGACGTGTTATCAAACTTTCCGGCAACCACATTTCCGTTTACCACCCATAACGCCCCGTCCTTATACACCTCAGACGCATTCAGGTCAATCTTCATGTCGATGAAGTCATCATCCTTCCAGAGCTGAGTGACAAGGATACCTGATGAACGCTCGTATGAAATAGTCGGAGCGCCACCGTTCTTTGTGAGATTCCATGTCACCTTGGTATCTTCCGTAATGTCAAGAACGCTGAAGATATTCTCCACAAAGACTGGGAACAGACGCAGGTCAGTATCAGGAGCCCGATATTCCTCGCCAAGGGAATACATATTATTATTTTCATCCCTCCATGCCTTTAGGGTATGGTTGTCATAATACAAGGTCTTATTATAAGGTATGGTGAACTTATCGCCTTCCTCAACCCATAAAGGCTCAGGAGCTACGCCCGAAGCAAATTCTCCTGTACTGAATGTGATGTAATGCGTCGGTCTTGGCAGGAAGCATACCTCGATAGTACAATGTTGGGTGATCTCAAACTGCAACTCGTATGTATCAAGTTCATCTTCTGCAACAGGCAACTCGGTGAAAGTGAAAGCGGAACCCTTCCATGAACCGTCAGGCTGCTTCACGGCATTCTCCATCTCTGTACCTTCTGTTCCAACCATTCTTACACCTGTGATGACGCCATCCGTTCTCTCTACCTGAAGAAGAGGAAGAGGTTCACCAGCTTCCGTAAATCGGGTAGCATCTACAATCTTGTCAAACTCATAGCCGAACTTACGCTTGAAGGTTGCATGTACGCGGTTACCCTGCTGGAATGCGAATCCGCCGTCAGCAAGCTCCTTAGCCTCATATTCACCACTACCCTTGATTTCAACAATCTCTCCACGGACACTATTGTCCACATCCATGTGGAGCTCCATCAAAGCAGCAGGCAGAGAGTAGCACCTTATCCATTTATAATAGCTGAAGTCATCACCTATGGCGATGGTGACACGCGGATTAGGATTGGAGGTGACATAGGTATATACATATCCATGCTCACCATCCTCGCGTATCTTTCTTGTCTCAAGCTCGTCAAGAACAGGAATGTGATCGTCAATAGTCGTTGATGTGATTTCCGAATAACTGTAGATCTTTATTGTGGCACCTGCGCAAGAAGGCAGGTCGATGGTAGTTCCAGGACCGAATGCAGCCCAGTCAGGAAGGTCATCATTTCTCATGAATCCGGAAACATTGGTATGAATCCAGAGAGCCACGTCACGGGTATGATCTCGACGGATACCATCCTCGATAACCTCGACATCGACCTTACTCGTCCAGAAGAAGTTCAGATTAGGAGTATCCCAGTGTATCTTCTGAACATTATTCATGGTAAGGAAGTCCCAATACAGCTCATCACCACGCACACGGTTCTCCTTATCGGCAATATTATGCTCGAATACAGGTGTCAATACTATCTCCTGCCCTTCATAGTCGAAAGAATAGTACTTGCCAAGCTCGTATCTCCTTGAACCGTCGGTCCAATACATCAGGGTATATTGGTTTTTGAAGAAGGTGTAGTTATTCGGGATATAGAAAGAGCGTACTCCCGACAGGGTTTCAGGAGCTATGCTGACTGCGCTGTTGAAGGTGTTAGGATCAGGAACATTATGCACGCCTGAGCCTTCGATATTGAATACTACCGTACCCATAGCACCTGGTTTGAAATGTGCCACGATATTCTTTTCAGAGGTCAAGGTGAACCTATATATATTCTTTCCGGTAGTCTCTGTCTCACCATCAACCCATTTGTCAATAACATATTCCCTTTCAGCCTCAGCACTCACGGAAACTTCTGTACCAGCCTCGAAATATGCTACTACTCCATTTTCCAGCTCATTATATAAGTTACTATACTTAGGAGAGATGCTCACATCACCCTTTGTCACATCATCCGAGGTGGCAGTAACCTTGATAAGGTCCTTACGTGTAAAGAGCACCTCGATAGTGGTGATACCGCCCTCTTCAGGAACGGTAAACTCATTACCCGAGATAGCCACAGGGTCTCCGCCTTCCACTCTCTTCCTGAATCCGGCAAAGGTATAGCCATAGCCTGGTGTTGCTTCCAGAGTCACGACATCACCCTCTCTGAATCTCGTACCAGTATTGACATGAGATGCTCCCTCAGAGGTGAGGGTAACGGTTACCTCACCTGCATTCTCAGGATTCTCATTAGGATAGGTCTCGGCATCGGCATTAGTTATCACATTTGTTGTCACCACGTTAGGCAGTACAGGATATGTCACGCTAAGATCGGTGAAGAATCCCCAAGTAGCACCCGAACCAGCCTTCTCCACAATGATATCAAGAGTTGGAGATTCGCCCTCATAGGTAAAGGTGATGGTCTTGCCATTGTTCGTCACCGTTCCCTGATTACTAAGCACGGTCGCATCCTCCTCGCGCAGCTTCACTACGGCATGGTTGTCACCCGTGAAACTTGTAGAGGTATGGTATAAGTCATCATTCTTGCCTGAAGCGTTGAGCGTAATGGTCATGCCATAGACTGCAGGAATCGTGAGTACGGTATTGTCATTAAACTGTGCTCCATTCCCGGAAAGCTCGTTTATACGCTCATCGGTATTCACGGCCTTGCTCGATGTAGCATCAATAACGAGAGGCACGTCAACCATTGCTCCCTCAACATTCACCCCCTTAACGTATGTCATGGTAAAAGGATCGCTGGTATAGTCATGCAGCTTAATTGTAGGAGCACCGTCAAGCTTATCAAACGGCCAAGTTACGGTCAGTTCATGGTCGGTATCGGTTATCGCCTTTGTGCACTTCGTTAGCACAGGATAGAGAGTGGTGTTCTGATAGAACGTGTAGTTTCTTCCGAGATCATACTTCGTACCAGTCTCTGAATCCTCCCATCCGGTAACAGCCCATCCCTCACGATACAGGGTGGTATTATATGGAATGAATGCCTGATGCGCCTCGTTCACCTCCACCTCGTTAGGAGCAGTACCGAGAAGGGTCTTAGGGTATCTATTCACAAACTTCACCTTCGATGCACTTGCATCACGAACTGAGATATAAGGCAGATAGACCGTCTTATCATTCTCAGATGCGATAGTCAGTATCGTGGCATTTCCCGTATATTCAAATCTCACGAAGTTAGACTCCTTGTTCTCATGATAGCAGTTGCCTGCCTCACTTGGGTACAAGTCCCATTTCTGTCCATTCTCCGCAGATATTGTCACCTTGCCATTACCGTAATTGCAGTTTCCAATAGTAATGGTTACAGGTCCCTCTACTGGAACTCGTGCGTGAAATCCAACGTAGCCGTGACTTGCATCATGATATGCTGTACTGATATCGATGGAAGAAGACATGTCACCTACAGGTACAAGATGCGTATCACCTCTGTCGTCGATGATAACACCAGTCTCGAACTTATTATTCTGTCCGTAGTTTCCAAGCAAGGTACTACCATTTGAGAAATCCCATGAGAAGCCGGCAAAGGTGCTACGGCAGAATTTCTCTTCCATATCAATAACCACACCGTCCTTCACGCTTATAGCCTTTACCCAGCAGTCCTTTACAGGCACTACGGAATAGGCTCCTGTGAATCTCTCCTTATAGTTGGTAGTAGTAGGTGTAGAGCCGTCAAGGGTGTAATATACAGTAGCTCCCACCACGTTGTTCTTTATCGTTGCCTTGTCCTTCGTCTCAGCAAATGCAACAGCCACAGCACCTTCGTTGACTACCCTCACAGTATGCACATAGCTTTCGCCGTCAGTAACAAAACGGAGCGTTGTAGCAGGACCTACATAGTTGACAACCGCCATTCCGCCAGCATAATCAGACCTGGCGTCGAATGTGTTTGGAGAGATAGTACCGCCATTATCCGAAGTGATGGTGAACCTCGGCGAACCACTTCCAAACGTGCATCGGCTTACGTAAATCGTGGCATTACCAGCCACCTCAACGCTAAAGCCGCTATCAGCATTGAACTTCCAGCCATGCTGATTGTCGTGATACTCACTATTATCCCCTATCCTGTCGATCAGCTCATGATCGTCGAAGTCGAAGTCCTGATCGCGGAAATCATAGTAGAACTCTGAACCGAGAGATGCTATCTCCTTGTCGGTCACCAAGTTTCCGATGAGACCGTCAGTTCCAATAGCTGCTACAGAATATCTGTCCTCTGTTCCAAAGCTATTATAGCCTGCTACCGACTTGGCAGTAAACGGAGAGCTTGTGTCGTAAGAAAGAACATCAGAACCCACTATGGCTATGATATTGTTACCATCGAATACGGCGTATGCGCTTGCTCCATCCACAGACGTCCAAGTAATGATTTCGTTCTGAACGGAGATACCAGCAGGAGCCGGCAAGTAGGAAACAGGAGAAGCAACTATATTCGCCGGACTGTTATCCACATCCACGCTCACCACATGACCGCCCCCCGTCATGGCTGTCCATTTCTCTCCACGCGGAGCTATATTCTTCGTTGTCTTGTAGTATGAAACCTTGGCTTTGTCATCCCAAGCCCTACCGAGATAATACTTTCCTGCCATATCAGCACCCTCTGCATTATCTATGGTACACTCGTTGAAAATATATCCGTTATATGTACCCGGAGTATTGTATCTTCTCGCTGCTGTGATATAAGCTACAGTAGAAGACTCTATCAGCAGGGCACACTTCTCGAACCATACGTTACCGCTACCGCAGATGAAGTCCACGGTACCATGTATCTCACATCCCTCAAAATAGGAACTGGCATTATTATCAGAATAATAGGTATCCTGACGGCCAAGCAGACGGATGTTCTTATATACATTATTCGAGCCTTCGTCATAAAGGGCAGTACCGCGCTCAGCATCTGTAGTGGAATTATATTCTACGATACTGTGAAGGGTGAGGTTCTGCATTATGACATTTGAACCGGTCCTTAATGTAGCAGAAGACCAGATACCTTCTGTTGCAGGATGATTCTGAATAATAACGCCATCACGGCTCTGACCTACGATTGTCGTATAATCCCTAACCTGGGTATTTATGTCGGTACCAAGTTCATAGGTTCCGTTCTTGACAAAGATAGTTCTTCTGTCAGATGATGTGCCCCCCGTAGCAAGAGCCGCCTTGAGTTCATCAACATTTGACACGACGACATCATAAAGACCTGACGGAACAGGGATTCCCTCATCCCCAATAGGAGCATCGATTTCCTCTACCTTGATATAAGGAATATAGATCTCGTTCTGCTTACATTTCAGAGTCAGGCGTGTAGCTCCACCTGTATAGTTATATGAAACAACAGGTTCGCCAGTACTGCTTGTGAATTTCGCATTATTGTTATTTAGTGAAATTGTTGTGAGTTCCGTATTTTTAGAATCAGTAATAACAATATCACTATTATAGTCTGTCATACCCAAGGTTATTTTAACCGGTCCATAAACATCAAAGGACATTGACTGTCCTGTGTTAGCAAACCACAGACCATAAGTCGAATCCTTGTAATAAGTATTAAATGAAATATGCGGATTTGTAGAAGTCTCTACAGGATTGCCATTTTCATCAATAGAGATACCAAAAACGCTTGCACTTCCAGTTGTGCTCTTGTCTTTGACAATATCATAAGCATTACCTGTGCCTGTGAAGTCAAGTTCAAATGAAGACACCTTTTCCGGGATTACAGGAGCAGGTTCTTCTTGAACCACCTGAATCTTCTTCATATAGCCACTTCCGGTAACAGTAAGCACAACCTCACCTGCACTAACCTCGGCTGCTGTTGGGGAATAAGTCTTTGTCTGAACGTTTATATCAGCTTCACCGCCAAGAGTGTAAGTCGCATTATACTGACCGCCATCTCCTTGAAAATTGGTTATGGTAATCACATCATTTTCAGAAACAACAGGAATCCTTATTTCCGTAGTTGCGTTGACCTGAACATCGCCATTTGACGGACGTGGTTTGAACTCACCGCCACTATAAGACATGGCAAGACTAATACCTGCCTGATCTGACGGATAGCTTGTCTGATTATTACCTGCTACGGAGCAATCGGAAGTAGAATTCGTGAAGTCCCAGATAGCAGTAATAGGGTATGAAGGGGTTACAGGAGTAGGATCTTCAATTTCAACTACAGAGATATATGGGAAATACACATTTGTGGCATTTGACGATGCATATATCTCAAGGACACAGTCAGATGGAACTATAACTACATCCGTGGCGACATTCGCCGCATCAACTGCATATTTACCACCTACGCTATTTATCGTTTTCAACACATTTGTTCCGTCTGAAATAGCTATGTCACCTCCATAGTCGCTCATGCCAAGACCTATTTCATACTTACCTGCCTTTACTGGAACTTTTATCTTGGCATTATAATAAAGACCATAGGTGTTGTTATGATAATAACCCTCAAAATAAGCTATATAGCTTTCTGGCTCTGATGATGACAAAGTTGGTATGCCTTCATCTGTTGAGGCCGTAACATAATAACTGCTTGCTGCACCACCTGTATTGATATTCTCTGCAGCCCATGGTTTGATGAAGCTAATGGAGAAGTTCTCAAACGCCCATGCGCTTCCGCTTCCTCCTATCAAGAGGATGAAAGCAAGGATAACTGTTCCGAGAAATCTTGTGAAGATACTCTGACTAGAATTACAAGTATATATGTTTTTTATGATGTAGGTCATATCTATGTGGTTTTAGATGGTTCTTCAGGAAATACGTGGTTTTAGTCGTGGAACTACCACTTCTGGAAACTATAGTGTACGAACACAGTAAATTAGATACTATCTATTAAATTGCAAAGATAATATTTTTTTTCTTTTTTACGCAATTTTTGCAAACTTTTTTCATCACGAACGCGAATTTTAACAAATCAGGCGGCTATACTATGTATAGAGAGCGCATTTTCCATAGTTTTTGATATAAACTTTCGAAGGTAGAATCCCAACTGCTTTTTTCGCTCTGCCCAAGAAGTACCTCATATCTTCTTCCCATGTAAGTCCGTACCAAAGTCTATGCAAGTCCCATTTACCTTTGCTCCTTCCTCCGTTCTGAAACGGACCTGAAACGGACCTGGAACGGACTTGGAACGGAGGTAAGGTAAGTGAAAAGTGAAAAATAAAAAGTGGGAAATACGAGTTCAGAAAAAACTTTTTCGCGTTAACCCTACACCCCTACATCGCCACCCCATGTAACACACACAAGTTTAGTTAGTTACAAGAATTTCAAATATCGCCTAACCCTACACTAAACCTACACTAACCCTACACTAAAACCTGAAATTTTCAGAATTTCAGGTTAATGGATAATTAATAATGTATAATTGATAATTCAGATTGACTCGAACGCTTATGATACTATCCAAATTATTCATTATTCATTACTCATTATTAATTATTAATTTCATGCCTTGACAGGCATGATTAGTGTAGGGTTGGTGTAGGGTGAGTGTAGGGTTGGAGAATATTTGAAAACGCTGCAAGTTATTGATGTATAGAAGAATACATAGGGTGGCGATGTAGGGGTGTAGGGTTAACGCGAAAAAGTTCTTTCTGAGGACATTAAACTCCCGCAAAAACGATTGAATTCCCGACATTACCCAATGGAAAATAACGTGAGTTCGACGAAAAAATGGAAACGGATTTATCTGAAGTGGCTAACGCTACTGTTTTCCGAACACAGATTGCACAGATTAAAGGGATAATCTCGCTTGCGCTCGTGATTTGCATCTGTGAGATCCCTTAAATCTGTGGTTTATAAAAAAAAGGATTTATCTGGTTTATCTGAAATAGATCGCGGAAAATGTACAAAACGCAGAGGCGCGAAGACACAGAGATTTTTTCTTTGCGTCTCTGCGTCTTTGCGTTCAATAATAATTGCGATGCGGAAAAACAATCAAACGCAAAGGCGCGAAGACACAGAGATAAAAACTTTGCGTCTTCGCGCCTTTGCGTTTAAATATAATTTTAGATCAGAGAGAAAAGGCTCTACTTGATGCTGAGCTTCTTCTTACCAACGATATAGATGCCGTTAGCAAAGCCAGAGTAGGTATTAGTGCCAGGAACGACATTGAAAATACGAACAAGCTGACCTGTGGCAGTATAGAGACTCAGAGAAAGGGCAGCCGGACTCTCCACGTAAATCTTGCGATTCTTTGCATAGATACGCAAACCGTCATTCTCCTCCTCATCATTCTGTGGGAGTTCTTCAATACCAGTATCCTCATAGATAAGGATGCTCTCAGGCTTAGCAAATGCCTTGCCCGGAGAAGACGAACCTGTGATGGTCATATAGGTACGGAATGGAAGTATATCCCTTTCGTAACCGCTAAAGGATGTTCCGCTATCGTCTATGCCATAGGTATCATCATCATTCTGGGCAGAAAAGGCTCCACGATGAGTTACGACTCCTGCCGTAGTAGAAACTGCGCTATCGTCAGTTACGCCAATAAGATTTGCATTCTCGATATTGAGATTACTAACCTTTGGATTATTACCATACCAAGAGAATGTGACATTCTGAGGCTTAGTAGCAACCTCTCGGAAAGAGAATCCATGAGCATCGGTATCAGCATCCCAAACACCATGTTCACCAAGACTGAGAGACTGGTTGAAATCACCTGAAAGGTCAAACTCCTTGAAGGTAGCACCAGGGAAGCTTACGATGTAAGGAACATAAGCCTGCTGGAAGTAGTAGCCGCTGAAGTCACGAGCTGCCCTATAGATACTGAAGTTATTATCCTCATAGATGTCACCATAGATATCGGCAAAATGAGAGTTGAAGTAACGATAGTCGCCTGTGAGAGTTCCACCTGTGAACAATTCTGCTCCTGGGCGGGTGAACGTAGCCTTTATAGGCTGTGAATCCGCAGCAGGTGTAGAAGCGGTAAGACCACGCAGCCAGTATTCATGACCAACATTTGTGGTATTAGCCTCAGTCGCATTAGCCGCATTGGCATCAGTCTCACCATAGAAATGAGAAATCTCGCCATTGAAGCTTGCCTCTACCCTATTCACTGAGAATGGTAATGATATGCCTTCCCAAGCATCGTTCTTGTTTGCTGCATAGTAACGAGGTACGCGGGTGTACCAAGCACGATTTGAAACAACAAACGCGATAGGACAGTTGAAGTCATTATTGAAGCAATCACCACCCTCGCTGTTCTTGTTATCAACAGTACGCTCAACAAGATGCAGGAACTCGGTTGTAGGAGTTACCGCCTGATTAATGACATGAGCCCTGATGTTTGACTCAGGCGTAGCCGGAGTCTCGCCATAAGTATCAGAATATTTGAACGTAGCGAGAACGCCATTAAGGTCACTTGCAGAACGAGCATAGAGCAAGAGATTTCGGGTTACGCCTTCATCAAGACTTATATTATTCATGCCATAGTCAGAAACAGGATAATAGAAGTCCATGCCTGTGCCTGCAGCTCTTGATATATTACCACCAATATTCGTAGCATCGGTATAATTCAAGCCGTTATAGCCATAGAAATCGATGGCAGTAATACCGTTATCATGAACATAGGCATCAGAATTATAGTAGAAGCCGTTATTATTCTTGCTACCATAATATCCACCTGCACGATATACTCGGTTCTTCATATCCTCATAGAGCCTGAAGGCATTACTTTCCTCATCCTTTGCGATAGCAGCCGGAACAGTAAGGTTGGCAATACCCTCAGGACAATCCTTAGTATCTGCATTTAGGATTTGTCCGAAGAAGAAATAGTCATTCTTTGGCTTACCGCCCTCTATGAGATTCTCATTCATGAGAGGTCTGTAAGTCACGTTTCCTTCCTCATCCACCACAGCACGGCTCTCATCAATAGGGTGAGATGTGTCGTGTGTAGTTGCAGCATACCCATAGTTCGGGATAAATGAGTTACGGATAAACTCAGAGCCTTCATAGTGGTTATCGAATGAATAGCCAGAATAGAGGTAGTCTCCGTTCTCGTAGTATTTCTCCACATAGTCCTGAGTATTCTCAAGACTTCCCGTACCATCCACATAACGCTTATGCAGATAATATTGGTTGAGGTCGTATGCCACCTTGCCATATCGCCAGTCTTCCTTCGCATATCCGGTGAATGCTGTACCGTCAATACGATATACGGTATTATGGCCATATTCATAGCAGCAATGCAGACTCGGGTTATTTGCAGAAGAACTTGCAGGAACAATCCTTCCACTTACAAGACCGAGGTTATGGATATTAGCACTTGCATCAATAGCCTTGAGCAGACTTGCGTTGTTTGCAATTCCCGTAATGGCATGTCCGTCACCATGGAATGTGCCCTTGAAGTTATCAGGAGCCACATAGTCAGAACCTACCGTTACGTTATCCTGCATAACGAACTGCATATTCGCACCAAAGTCATTCTTTGTGCCAACCTCAGAAAATTCATCCTTCTTCTCATTAATGAATGTAGCGAACCTCAGAAGGTCGGTTTCATCCTCAATGTAGATGCGAGGCTCAGGAATCTCAGAGTTGGCAGCACGTTGAGCAGCGAGGTCAATATGCAGGTCAAGTGCATCTTCACCCTCGTATATACCACCTCCTGAACGGCGAGGTTCCATACGATGATAGTTGTGGATTTCAAGTTTGCTGTCATCATCCATCGGAACTAAGAAGAGCTCATTAAGACCGAGGACCTTGAAGCAATACTGCACTCCATAGCCATCCATGAAGTAGTATGCAGGAATACGGATACAAGGATTCGTGGTGTTACTCTCATCATAGATAACGTCGGCAAGCATCTCCGAAGTGGCATTGTCGTCACCCTTCTCTTTCAGGTAAGGATAACCCACCTCGTAAGTGTAGAATATCTCCTTGTCGTTACTATCCTTCTTGAATCTCCATTCACCATTCTCATCCTTTACACGAGGACCGATGCGATATACGGTAGCACATTGTGGCATACTATGGTCTGCTCCAATCTGTATGCTACCCTTGTTAATCTCGATCATCTCTCCTGGCAAAGCACAGTTCACTACCTTCACGGTACCTGTAACGTCAGGTCCCTGAACATAGTTTATTGTGAGATAGATGGTGTAGGTATATTTCACTTCTGAAACGACAGTCTCAAGGTCGATAGTCACCTTACAAGGCTCTGACATGTGCTCCTGATAGTATTGAGCGCCAGAGTTGTTTGCCTTGTCTATGAGCTGAAGCACGATATTGGCTCCATCAATCTCAGTAGTACCCACGAATGTACCGACCTCACTTCCTGTAGAAGAAGTAAACGGCACGTTCACGTAGTATGCGCCCTTATCCGTTTCAGGTGTAACGCCGCTATAGTCATACAGGCCGTCATAGGTAGTGGCCGATGTAGCGCCTATTACAAGCTGATATTTCTGATATGCATCAGAGTTCGGATCAATATTGCGCATCTCTATATCGCCCTCATAGTTCTCGGTATGAGCACTTCTCCATGTAACATTCTTGAGCTTCACGGCAGATCCTAGAGGAGTACCCACAAGATTCATGAGGGCATCGTGGTTATCTGAGTTGAACTTCAGGTAAGGCTCACTTGAACTGTTATACGTATAACCCGTGATAGTGGTGTTATAGTAGTAATGAGTACCTGTGACATACCAATAGTGGATATCGTCCTTTACAGCAAGACTCTCCTGAGCATCATATCCATGGCTGAAACAGTCGTCAACGATGTATCTGCCCCTGGAAGCATCATGAGGGAATACGAAGTTACCAGAAGTCTGGAGGAAGTCCTCAGCACCTTCCACCTCTGGTGCATCAGTAGATATAGCCTTCTTGCGAGGCGCATACTGCTTGGCACCAGCAGCCTTACGGCTATGTATATTCTTGGCATACACATAACCACCACCCTCATCGTCACGCACATTAACAAGTGCAATCTCCACGACTCCGACCACAGGACCATAGATGATCTCCTCAGAACTTGCCACAGTCTTGATGTTCTGCACCTTCAGGGCATATCCGGAGGCGATACCAATCATATTGGCAGCAGTACCGTCATTACGTTTGATGAACTCATCATCAGATACACCCTTGTAGGTGTCAATATAGTATTGCTTCTTTGCTATATATGAAGGTGTACCCTCATCCTTTGAACCATCTGCCTTGCGATAGTCATCGGCAAATGCCACGTTAGAGTAGATAGCACCGCAATAGTGAATGTTGTTTGAGAGTCCGAGATAGTTGCGTGAACGCTTCGCGGTAGTAGCGGCGAGGATGTTTCCTGACGTGCTGGTAACAATATTACCATCAGTTCCTCTCACGTTCAGAGACACCATCTGGATCTCACCCACACGTGCAATAGAATAAGGTGTTGCGGAAATCTCACTAATGTTATAGTCACGAGCACCAAGCAGAGTCACAGCACAATCCGTGAGGCGGAGCATATCCATACGCTGGAAGGAGTTCACAATACGAGCATTGTCAGGTGTCTTGCCAGCAAAGCCGTAACCATAAAGCTCTCCGCTACGGAAGCCCTCAGCGAATGAAAGGTGTCCGTCGCCGTACATACCACCATCACCGTTGTATTCATATATTATAATCTTACCGTCCCTCGTCACAGCATCAGGCAGGTTGGAGGTAGAAGTAACATTATATCCTTCGGTGTATATATACTTGTAGTGACCGTCTGCGGTCTGGTAGTAATATCCGAAGATATCATCGGTAGGAGCGATGTCCGTTCTCTCGTTCATAGTCTGAGAAGAAACGGATATGTGGTCGGTAGTGAAGCTTGTTTCAGATGTTGGAGCATCCCATACCAATACGGTGGTGTTGCCGCCGAATCCTATTGTGCCTACGCTCTCATCCTTCCATTCTCCACTATCTTCCTCGCCAAGGCTCTCCACACCGTCGAACTTCTTCACGGTATAGGTACCTGCTGCGACAGAAGAACCAGAAGCGAGGGCATAACCTCCACCATATACAGCCTCATCGATTTTTATGTCGATGCTGTTCCAGTTCACGCCGCTGGATGTGGTTACTATATTAGAGAAGTTACCATGCTCACCCATCGTTGCCTGAGTATGTCCGGCATCGTATGAGTGTATGGCATCAAATACTTCCTCAGATATGATATCACCCTCAAGCAGGTTGATGGTCTTCTTCACCATCTCGGAGCCGTCCTCGTTCTTCACCTCAGCATTCCATTTGTCGGTACGCTGCAAGTGATAGGTTCCGCTCTTCTGCACGGTGTAATACTTAGGATATCCAACGAGTACATGTGTGCTACCCCACATTATGCCAGAGTAAGAGCCTCCACATACGGAAGATGCCACATGACCGTTATATATGCGGACATAGGAATTACCTACCACGTTACCCTGCTGGCCACCACCATAGATATAGTTGGTCGTAGCTCCATGAGCCTCAGTATCGTAGCGTGTTGCCGTAGCAAAGCGGTTCTTAGCCACATCCTTTCCGAAGTCAACATGAGTGTTTCCGCGCACGTATGCCAAACTACCATATCCTGCGCCATATATGCTGCACACGGCAAGGTTCTTCGCCTTTGTCTCGGCAAGCTCCGCAGGGGTGATATTGGCAAGCATGTCAGACTTCATGTCGATATGCACGTCACCAACGATTGTGCCTGAAGTATAGCATCCGCCATACACATTGGCACCTTCCATGACTCCGTTCTCACCGACATAAGGCAGGAACTGACACTCAACATTAAGCTTGATAGCATCCTTACCACGTGCACCGAGCAGGTATCCGCCCTTATGCAGAATTCCAGAGTAAGGCATTCTGTAGTTCGCCATATTACAGCCACCAACTATCTTATCGGTAATGACAAGGCTTGACGGGAAAGTATATGTTACCATATTACCATTCTCGTCAGGCTCCACATTCATGTTACCACGGTTACCTCCACAGTAGAAAGACCCGATGGTTACGTTCTGCATATCATCTGCCCAATAGACGATAGGCTGCACATCCATCTCTACTGACTGGAAGTAGAGGTCGAGAAGATGCTGATAAACCTTTGGTCTGTTCTCGTGAGATACAGGCAGATACTGCATTGTGATGGCATGGTTACCAGGGATATGGCTCCAGTCGATAGCATCCTCGAGGTGGAGAGAGTTCAAATCCTCGTATGCCTTACGGTATTTCTCACTTCCATCGAACATAGCATCACCATCACATCCCATGAATACATTCTTGATGTCAAGGTTACTGCCGAAATGGAAGGTAACGACAGGCTTATTGCCATTGAGGTTGTTGACCGTAGCAGAGTTACCGCCACCATACACGCCACCAAGTTCAAGGCGGTTGTCAGCAGACGGTCCGCTAAGATTAATCTCCACATTCTGCACTTTAGGACGATATGAACTGCAGTTCACCATGCGCTGAGCTGGAGAAGAAGCTGCGATACTGGTCATGAAGCTTCGCAGAGGAACGGTATATACAAGGTCATAGGTATTTCTACCCATCTTGTAATACTCGTTCACAGTTACTTTCTTCTCCCCGTTTCTACCTACAGCATACAGGTAGTCACCATTACCAGCACCATATACGTTACCAAAAACATGACCTGCGGATATGTTGAGGATGGTTTTATTGAGGATATCACCCGATACATCATTACCGCCGTACACATTATCATGCACATAGAGAGACTCGCCTGTATTGCCATTAGGACCGATGTTGAGCGTTACGATGCCTTTCTTGTCTGGATTTGCAGTAAGGTAGTCATTATACATACTTTCATTAGTAAAGCCCACATCACCCATCAAACCACCGCCAAAGAGATCTTTACAGTCAACACTATTGATTGTGACATCAGCAGCACCCACAGGAGCATAGAAACCACCGCCAAACACACGACGAAGGAATGTCTCACCACCGATAGTTACATTAGTAACGCCTCTAACAGGACCGGAATATCCACCGCCAACAACGTCCATCACAGACTGACGTGACAGGAAATGTGCATGAAGCAGTGAAGTGTCGTGCAATTCATCAGCATCCTTTATAAGCATTTCCTCTTTTTCAAGACTTACATTGACGTTTGTGTTATTTTCTATCAAAGTATTTTCACCATAGCCGCCACCGAATACACAGAAGTGCGGTGAACCTACTTTATGATATATTTCCATCCACTCGTTGGTATTGAAGAAACCTCCAATATCATCGGTGCTGACTCCGGAAACTGCCTGCAGACTCTTTGGTATCAATCCCTTGGTCATAGTGACATAGGTATTGCCACCAACCTTACATGCGGCATTTCCACCACCGTAAATATTATGGTTCACGTTGAACTTCTTCAAATCCGGATCATACTGCGGAGAGTATATTCTCTGCTCACCATTCTTGCTTACCACATGAGCCTCGGTCCATATACGATTCTTGGAATCCCATAGAGAGTTAACCTTTGCCTCGGCATTTCTCACGATGATATTGGTATTGCCCGTCACATCTGCAGAAGTGATGCCATCAGGGTTGACAATATTGACACCATTCACCGTGAGGGAATCAACATTACCCCAGCCACCGCCGAACATGTTATAGACAATATATCCGCCATTGAAATCCATGAAGGTATTGCCATACACCGTACCGTTTTGGCAACCGCCATAGATACGATTCCAAAGATAAGGGATAACAGGCTTATCCAATTCATCATCATTCACATACGGATACTTACGCACCGTATTCTCCACACAGAAGCGAGTGTTACCATAGACAGCACCAAGTTTTGTATAGTCATTACACATATTCTTGGTACGACCGTTACCACCTGCAAATACAGAAGAGAATACACCTCCACCATAAATATATACAGATGTGGTGAATTCCTTACTGTCCTGATTATCCAGTGTTATCTCTTCGCAAGTTTCCGTTTTAACGGTACCGACATTAGCTACGTCACCGCCACCATATACATTTCCGAACACAAGTACGCGCTCCTTGTCATACGTTTGATAACCCTCACCATCAGGATTAGGAATATCAGATGTCATAGGCATAGCTTCACCCCATACCTCCACATGAGTCTTTCCCTTTACGCGGGCAATGTCAGGGAAATCAATAAAGGTATCTCCATCCTTGTATGACTCAACACCCGCACCTCCGCCAAATACATTGAGAGAGACGAAGCCTGAGTGCAGAATAACACTTGTGTTACCTCCGACCTCACCATAGGTTTCATTACCAGTAGGATTGGTTGGCAGAGAACCAAGACCACCGCCAAACACGTTACGACAAGCAAGCTGACAATCAGTAACAACCTTTGTATCGCCAGTAACATATCCACTGAAACCACCACCATGAATATCCATGAACGCACAGGTTAGAGCACCGAGCGACATAGCCAGTCGTTTTGCACGATAACGCAGGAAGGTATGCGTATCAGAATTGCCACCATCGAAACTACCATACAACCTAATTCTTTCCTCTGGACCAACCGCATTGAAATCATCAAGGAGTGCATTCTCAAATATGACATACTCCGAGATGTCATCGTTTATATAGGCATAAGGTTCCTTTCCTAAATCGCCAGGAGCAATAGTGAAGTAGAACTTATCATTATTCGCCTCATTTGTCCCATCATATTTCAAACTGGTACCTTCCACGTCATCATCATACGGTTTAAGCACAAGCTTGGCACCAGTATAATCGAATCGTGCACCAGGTCCTACATATACGTCAGTCTCGCCTACCCGGGTATTAATACCCCAACCACCGCCAAACACAGAGAACTGAGGATTATTAATGTTACTTATTGAAGCATACCAGCACAATCCGCCAACAGTAGTCTCATCAAGCAGATTGATACTATTGCCCTCATCGTCGGTCAGCCTTGCAATAGGAGAGTGATTGATAGTTACCTTAGCCTTGCCTGCAACATTACAAGCATCTCTTCCACCGCCAAAGATATTGTGAGCTATGACGAAGCTACACTTACCACTTGCATCGATATTGAAGAAACGTGAATCTGCATATTTCTTTAATAAACCAATAAACTTTGCAGCACTCATGGTTCTTAGCTCAGAAAGATTGTTTGCAACAACCTGTGTTGCATCCTTCCACACCACGATATTACCTTGGTTGTCGGCTAACTGATTCCACAACCATTTACCACCATCAATCTTAACAGTAGTGTTACCCTTGATGTCAGCATAAGTACCATTAGTCTGTGCCTCCGGAACATCATCAGCAGCATCACCAAGACCACCGCCAAAGATATTATGACCGAGTTTTCCGCCCTCGATATGTACGAAGGTACTACCATTAACAGTACCGTATGAACAGCCACCAAAGATGCGGTTCCAGATAGTTGGAACAATAGTACTGCCATCAGCCAACGTGCTATCACCTACATGCACAAGGGTGTTACCCTCTACACGGCCAAGCGTTGTATAGTCAGAAGCCTCAGACTTCCTACGACCATTACCTCCAGCAAATACTTCTCCAAAGATGTCACCACCCATGACATTGACGAACGACTGCGCATTAGCATGTTCATATCTCCTTGGAGGAAGGAACATATCCTCAACATCGAAGATAGTCCTACTCTCAGGTTCTGCTGTAGCAGAGGTATTCTCCTCACCTACGTTTGCCACATCACCACCGCCATACACAGAGCCAAAGACCTGAGTCTTTCCAGAGATAGTGACAGAAGTCATGCCGTGAACACGAGCCATATCTTTAAAGTCCGTGAGACTACCATTGACTATGGCAGACTCCACACCGGCACCGCCTCCAAAGACATCACCATAGATATAGCCGCCATCAGTAAGGACAGTGGCATTACCGCCCACCTCACCAAGGTTGTCACGAGTCTTGCCATCATATATTTCCGTTCCTTGCTGTAACATTGTGTATGCATCCAGTTGTCCATATCCACCGCCATATACACGATGCATATAGGTATTGCCACCAACCTTTACGTCGGTATCGCCAATAACCAGACCGGCATAGCCTCCACCAAGGACACCAAGAACAGTGTTACCTGCTACACCATAGCTATCATCATAAACTCCAATAGAAGCATTGTCAGTACCGCCATTGCGCTTTGCCTTCTTCCTATAAGAACCATCCTCTGGCTCAAGTGTATGATTTGTAGCTTTTGCAAGCTGCATATCTGTGGTAGCACCTTCACTTTGCTGTTCACTCACAGCTACGTAAACCTTTGTTTCCGCTACTGATGTATATGCGCCATATCCACCTCCGAATACATAGAAGTGAGGATTCTTACTATCATTATACGCATTCTTCCACGCTTCTGTTGAAAGCAATTCATACCCGCAGAATCCCTTTGTCACCTCTACAGATGCAAGACCGCCTGTTTCCGTATCGGCAATAGGCATTACCCTACAAGCACGGTTTCCACCGCCATAGATGTTATGGTTATTTATGAATATCGGTGCACTTTCTTCACCTGCAAGGAACTCGTCCCAGTTCTCTCCGCCCCACTCACCGTTCCAGTCATAGAAACGCTTGAGGGTTCTGTTCCACTTTCTGTTCCATACTGCGGTTGCACCGTCGATATATACGCTTGTTGAACCTATGACATTGGCAAACGAGATAGGATTTGTGGTAATATCACCGTTGCCACCGCCAAAGATTTCTCCGGCAAATGCGCCCTTAGATATGTTTACGACTGCGTTACCATATATATCAGCCTTGTTTCCGCCTCCGTAGATGTTTCCATACACCACAGGCCCAACACCCTGCATTGAAATCTCTGTACCATACAATGCAGGATAGTGACGTATATAATCCTCTTTTTCCTCATCAGAACCATCAGCAGGATAAACAGTACCTACAGGAGCTACATTTCCACCACCGAATACGTCACCGAACACCTGACCGCCATTCAGGGTAACTGTGGCGCCTCCAGACACAGGACCGGCATTACCACCTCCAAAGATAGTAGCCAGGCCATAGTCTCCTTCCTTCGTTGTAAAGTCGTTTATCGTGGTATAGGTATCGCTGACAGGTGCCATAGTTCCATAGCCACCACCATATACTGACATTTGTCCCTTGGTGGTACAGTCGTTAACTATTATTTCCGTCTTACCCTCTACCTTACTTGCCATATTGCCACCACCGTACAGATAGTAGTCGTTGCTTGAGGAAGCATAGTCAACCTTATCTACCTTTATGTAAGTGGTGCCCTTTATGTCGGCAGATGCTGTTACCTGTGCATCGGTAGCAGTAGTAGCCGAAGCTCCTCCAGTAAGTGCTCCAAGACCACCGCCATAAACGTTTCCATTCAAAGTACAGCCATTCAGCGTAATAGATGTACTGCCATTGGTTATGGCAGACTCCGCACCACCATATATGTCACCATTAACCGATGGATTTCCCGATGTCTTCACAACTGTATTACCATTGACCAAACCGAAAAGCTTTGCATTTTCAGGAGTATGGAGGAGATATGGGGTTAAGGTATGAGGAATGGTAGTTATGCTAACATCATTCGTGATACCCTGAGCCGCACCAAACACATTACCCTCAATCTCAGCATTGCCTGAAATATTGACAGTAGTAGTGCCATCGACAGCAGCAAGCATACCACCACCATACACATTACCACCAACGCCATTATAAGACAGGATCTTGGCAGTACCACCGATATTGACGAATGTGTTACCAGTCAACCTTGCCATGTTGGTAAGTGTTCCATATGTAGTAGTATTTTTCAGCAGAGCCTCAGCCACCCCGGCACCGCCACCATATACGTTACAGTACATAGTGCCACCGTTTATGTTCAAAACTACGTTTCCGTATGTCTTTCCAAGCTCTGTATAGTCAGCAGGATTTCCGGCATAAGGGTCTTCTGCATAGAACTTATCAGTACCTCTTCCACCGGCAAAGATTCCGTGGTCACAATAGAATGTACCACCAGTAATAGTCAAGGTAGAAACCGTTTCACCTGCCTTGCCATAGATGTTACCTCCATACTTACTTGGAACAACACCCCTATCATAGAACAGACTTGGACTCATAAATCCACTACCGCCGGCATATATTCCATCAATAGGCTGAGTAGAAGATCCGAAGATACCGCCATTAATTACAATATTCGTATTGGTCTTCGCAGGATCAACCATTGTATATGGATTAGTAGGATCATTTGGATTATAGCATTTTACAGAAACAAATTTTCCCTTTGCATCTGCGTAAGGACCATAGAGAACAACAGTACTGTCAGAATTCCAATATGCGATATGCTCATCCACAGTAGGATTTTCATCATCTCCAACGCCGTTGTAACCACCTGCACCAGCACCGAAGATTCCGCTGAAAATCATATTCTTCTTTGGGTTATTTTTAGGAAGGATAGTGAATGTTCCGCCATTGATTGTCACCGTACTGTATCCATAGAATGGATTCTTGATAGTTATACCGCCAGTAAAGCCACGTCCAGTACTGCCGCCATAAAGCTCTGTGATGATAACCTTGCTATTGTCACCATCTCTCGGGTCAACAAGGATATTAGCCCTACCAGAATAGGTGTTGTCAGGGAATCTGTAGTTCTTACCGTTATAATCGAAATTGAAGTTTTTCTGATTTCCCATGTGTCCGTTTACCACACGAGCCACGTATCCGCTCTTAATGACGATATCCAAATCGGCATACATCGGTCCCTCATGTGAAGCAGCAATGATACCACAATCGTAATCAGCACCGAATTGATTATGCGCATCATTGTATGCCCTGTCAATATCAATGGTTACAGTACACTTGATAGGCATATTAGGAGTACCCATCAATCCATTAATCTGATTACTGGTTGACTGTCGTCCGGCAGGAGTGATGCAGGAATAATGTCCTGACTTCAGCGTAATACTGAAGCCTTCCTTACCATGAGGCATTGAAGCATCCATAGCATCCATATCCAATACGCCTTTGTCGGTACGGAAACGTTTGTCATTGTTCAAACCGCCATAGATCTGGAAAGAAGAAGTCTTTGCTCCGTCAATCGTTCCATATCCAGGGGCATTACTTGTGAATCCTGTCATCTGGACCCCCTCACCCATCTCAAGGTTATGATACTGACAGAAGATATAGCTTGAGTGCTTGGCTCTGGAATCATGATTGAAGGTAATATTCTGGAAACGGGTATCGCCAAATAGCCCAATATACCTAACTCCATTATTTCCATCCTCATAGGCTTCAATTACACCGCCATAGTCCACACCTTCCCACATACCTGTGATGGTAGTATTCTTCGCAAGGTGAGAGGCATCAACCTTCGCTTTCCATTGTACGTAGGTTTCAGACACCGCATTTCCCTGAAGATTAGAAGTGATAGAGAATCCTTTATTACCATTATTTTGGTCACACGTAGCTTCTCTGCTACTTGTTCCCATCAGCACGATATAGTTCTCGTCCCATGGTGCATTTTCCTTGAGCAGACTATATGCCTTCTGCCATGTCCTTACAGGAGTCTGATCAGTCTTTCCGTCGTTTTCGTCATTTCCTGAAGGATATGACACTCCGTTTATCGTCTCAGTATCCTTTGTATGTAGATAGACAATAATAGACTTGATGTACTTTACCGTCAGCTCAGTGGTGAATGATGTCTCGTATTTCGCGATGAGATCCTTATATATATCTTCCGTACCGTGATTTGCTACGAAGGTGTTCCATTGCGCATCAGTAGCCGTCACGGTGCAATAATATGTCTTGTTTTCATTTGCACCAGAGAGAGTTGCACCAGAAACAGTCTCGCCACCTGATAGTGGAATCTTTCCTGAAGAACTGGATGTATATGTATCACTTGTAGATAATGGTGTGTATTCACCGCCATCCTTACCGTATGTGCCATCACCAAGCGCCACATAGCCATCCTTATCCTCAGCAGAAAGGGCTGCATACTCCTCTGCTGAGATAACGTCTGTCATGACGTGCTTATATGTTACTGTATAGCTTGAAGGGTTGGCATAGATATCCGCAGACCAGTTTGCCTCAGGAACTGGATTTGAGCCTTGCGTCACGCTCTCGATATATGAACGGTTTGCCTCGAAGCATTGCTGGGCTGTATAGTGCAAGGTTGTGGTTGTACCATCCGACCATTCCTTCCAGTCGTAGCTATAGGTGTAGCCTCCTTCGGTGAAGCTTTCATCTGGAGTGACGGTAAACGAACCTGAAAAATCATACTTAGGATTATAGTCGGCAGAGAATACATATCCTCGTGGAAGCTCTATTACCTCGGTTGTATATTTCAGATCAGAACCTCTGAACACCTTGACATACACGAGCTGTGGAGTTACACCAAGGCGTATTTCCTCGCTATTGCTATATGGTTTCTCTTCACCATTGACATACCATTTATAAGTCAAGCCCTCGTCGCCCAACTTATTTGTGAAAGTCAGAGTATGGACAAATTTTGAGGCATCACCCAAGTTGTCATCGGTAAACGTGATGTCGAACACTTCTCCGAGATGCAGTTTACCATCTGCTCCGAATGTGAAGCCAAACGCCTTTATCTCGTCGTTAAAGGTTGCCTCGCTTCGTCCGGTACTGAATGCTGACGCAACTGCCGACATGGCACTTGCATTCATCAGGTCAACGTATGCTCCATAGTTTACACCTTGATAGTAATAGTCCTGCAAGTCTTTCTGGTGATGCCACTTGGTATCATAGTATGAGTGTGAAAGGATTGTCCTTGCACCCATATCACATGGATTTCTCTGGGCATTGTTGTCGCTGATGGCAGGATAGGAGTCGGTTATATCCCTATATGCACCGTCATAGTATATCTTAAAGCGATTGTCGTAGAATATGTTGCTGACAGGATCTGACTCTGCAGCATTTATCTTGCCGACATACAGATTACAGTAGTAGTCATAGTCGCTTCGGGTGTTATTTCTGAAAGCACCAACTGAGAACAAAGGACTTACCATAGCCTTTCCTATAGCCTTCACCTTACCTGTATAATAGGTATAGTTCGGCCAAGGCATAGTAGCAGATGCTCCAGAAGACATCATGGAACCTATGATACCTGCAACATCAACCTTGTACTGGTCGGCACTTGTTGCTCCATTCTCGAATTTAGCAGAGTTAATGGTTATGTCACAGTCGGATACCAAAAGACGAATGGTAGTAGTCGTATTCATATCGCCTGCATCGGATGCGAAAGAATATTGCGAACGTCCGATTACGCCTCCAACAGACAACATATGCTTTGCAACACCATATTGTGTTGAGCCATTGTCAGTTATACTACAGTTGCTCACCTCTATGTTCTGTATTGTGGCATTTGCACCGACGACTCCAGCCAGCACACCAACATAGCAGTTGTTTGCCGTACCTGATGTGCCGTTATAATAGAAAGATGTATTGCCGGTATCATGAGTGAGTACGGCATTCTTGATGACAAGATTCTGTATAATAGCTTTCTGTGTGTTGCTCACACCCTGAACAGCTCCGAAAAGTCCCCATACGCGATTTACCTCCGCATTCACATCACCAGCTTTCCATAGTATATTCATACCAGTAATGGAGAGACCCTTACCATCAAAGTGTCCACGGAAGCAGTTCTCTGCCTGATAATTATCCTTTACAGAACCGATAGGAGTGAAATCCGTCACACCTGTCAGATCTACATCCGCATCAAGCAGATAATATGCCTGGTTATAGTCTGCCGTTGTCTTGCCATTGTATCCGTTGGAAGCAGACTGATTACTGAGATATGACAGCAGAAGCAACTCTTCCTTGTGACCTATGAGATACGGATCATCAGCCGATGTTCCTGAACCTGCAAACATAAGCATAGGTGCAGCTGCCGACAGGCTTCCCTCCTTCACGCCATTCTTCAATACATCAATGCGGAGAGAGACCTCATCGGATGGAAGTACAGGCGTGATATTAAGGGTTGTCCCATCACCTATCTTCACATCATTGCGATACCACTCGTAGGTGTATGCGTCAAGATTCAAGCCCTTAATTTCGAGTGTGTGCTCGTCCAAGCGAGGCTGCCCAGCATTATTGTCAACAACCTCCATCTTCAGGTTTGAAAGGCCATAGCCTGGAGTCTGACTATATACCCAAGGATAAAGATCCTCACGTGCCTTTGCCGTCTCATTTGCGGTGGCAAGGAAGGTGGTGGCATAGTCAGCCAAGACCTTCTTCGTTCCCACATTCTGTCTTGCCGCATTCACATAGAAAATGGTTGACGTGGCATCTGTAGTAAGACCTGTGGCATTCTGACCGAATACCGAGCCTATGTTAGTAGGACCAGAAGGCACGGTGATGTTGCCAAGGGCATAGACATTCTTAACACATGTCTTTGCATTGGTCTGCCATTGACCTACCACGCCACCAGCAGCTATATTAGCTGCTGTATTGACAGTAATGTTAGAAATGTTAATATCTACATCAGTAGAAATATTAAGGAAACTGTAGTTATTGCTAGAACTATTGATTTTTCCTGCTAAGCCACCAAAGTACAGATACCTACCGTTCTGTGCGCTTGCCGTAGCAGAAGCCTTCATCTCGGAATTGCGCACGATGACATTCTCTATCTGCGAATATTCCTTCACATTACCGGCAAGGATGCCTACACACCTGTTACCCCACAATTTATCGTTCGTTGCCTTTGAGACAACTGCATCGGCAATGACAAGGTTCTTCACAACTGCCCACTGGCCTGACGTACCCTTGATGATAGAGAAAAGTCCGAAATTGGCAGCAGCAGCATAGTCGGTATCCCAGTCTATATGCAGGTTACTTATGGTATGTCCCTGCCCGTCAAATACTCCAGCAAACGCACCTACACCCGTTTCCTCCATTCCGTTCATTGGTGACCACCAGGCATTGCCGAGGTCTATATCTGCCGTAAGCACATAATGCTCCCTATTCTCGGCATCAATCTCAGAAACATGATAGCCCATCCATGCAAGGTCGCTTGACGTAGCTATCTGATATGGACTCTCTGCCGTTCCGTTTCCTGTAGGCGCACTTGCCATTGAACCGAAGTCATACCATTCCTTTCGTGGTATGGTAACGGTACGCACACCTACTGGAGAACCACCATTTGAGATATGCACGGTGGCAGTCTTTGCCTCCATGCCTCTTGCCGTTTCTATAGAAGGACCTGTGCCTATGGTCGTGCCATCCACCTTCCATTCGTAGGTATAACCAGAAGGAAGTGCCGAACCATCATCACTCTGAACGGTAAGGATAGAGGTGAAGGCATCAGTAGCTTTCATTCTCTCCGTAGCCACGAACCTATCCATGACTATCTTTCCCGTAGCATCCACATCCCATACAGGACTATCCTCTCCCTCACGCAAGGTTGCAAGAACGGTGTTGATATTGCTCTGATAGCTACCACGGTTCACACCCTGCGCATAATACATATAATATGTAGGGAATGTACTAACATTAGAAGAATACGACGGGTATATTGACATATCGGCATTATTACCATTGGAACTATATGGAAGTATGGTCTTTGAAGCCTTTAATGCACTACCGATTTTATTCTCTGTCCAAGAACTGACATCACCTATAGTGGCATACCCTTCAACTGTATATCCTCCATTACGCGTCTTGCCAGAATTGATAAGGTCGGAAGTGAGATATATCTGATAGTCGCCATAGTACCACTTACTATAATCTGCAACTTTGGCTCTGTTGTTGTTCGCTCCGGAATAGTCATCATAGATGAAGTTCTCCGAACTATTGTTCTTCTGGAATGTACCCACAAGTGGACCTACAACGCAATATGGTGCTTTCACCTTACCACTGTAATAGAGAGTCTCAGGAATATAATATGGATTAAACAGTCTGCCTATTACACCACCTATAACAAACTCGTTGGTTTGCAAGTTGTTTACGGTAGCTGGTAAATATCCTGAGAAATCAAAGTCGCAGTATGCCACACAGCGTTCTATCGTAATCAGCTTGCTATCACTTGTACCCTGATCTACGGTGCTACCTACGACACCGCCAACATTCATATACAAACCTTTTTCAAATGTACTACCTGCCATTCCAGGTTTTGAACCTATGTAATTCTGACCATACAGCAGACAATCGGTAATCTTTGCACCGGCATCCACCTTTGCAATCATACCGCCAAGTCGGATATCATTGCCTCTATTGTTGCCACCAGTAGCCGTCAGTTTACCAGACATATAAACTTTCAGCCCGGTAGCCTTACACCTCGTTATATCATTATAGCCTCCATCTACCCAGCACACGATACTACCTATAGCAACCTTAATATTCAATTCACCGTCAAGATTATATGTAAGATTCTTCACAGAGCATCGGGTTATCACCGAACGTGTAGTAGCATTCGTGCCCTGCATACTTCCCACCATGCCAGAAAGGTTACAACCCTGAAGTTTTTGAGCAGAATTGTATGTGAAATTCTCTACACTACACTCTTCAACCAAGCACGCATTCTCCATACGACCTAACAGACCACCATAGTTGCCATTAGGATTAATCTCGCCATTTAGATTGATAGAACCGTTTTTCACCGAACAGTTCCTTACTACAGTACCTAAATCAAGAGCCTTACCAATAAGACCGCCACAGCATAATTGCGTAGTCTCTTTTCCTGTATTGATGGTTATATTCTCTGCAGAACATCCCTCAACCAAAGTTCCATTTTCTATTTGACCGATAAATACGCCTGCCCTTAGCGCACTACCGATATTAGCAACGAGTGTCATTTCTACATTAGAAACTCCAATATTGCTGATTTTACCATTGCTCACCTTACCAAGCAAACCATAGTTGTTATCACTATTAGGTACATTGATGATATAGTTGCTGATAACAGGCTTCGCTCCATTTCCCTTATCACCTACAAGATGACCATAGAAAGTCTTACTTGCATTATAAGTCCATTCTCTACCACCGAGGTTAATATCCGCAGTTACCTTATAGTAGAATCGTGAATCATTATACTTCGTACCAAAGTATGCCAGCTCCGCAGCATTGGAAATGATATACGGATCTGCCTTCGTTCCCGTACCGCTTGCAAACTTTGAAGCAACAGAACCGTCCCAAGGGTCCTGAGCATTAGCAGTAGCAAAAGAGAAGAAGAGGAGGAGAAGTAAGGAAAGGATACGACAGTAGCCTCTCCTCCCGCCCTCATCCGTAGGGAGGGAGCCGGAAGGCGAAAGGAAGTGTAACATTGTATGTCCAAATGCCTTTATATTTTTATTTTCTCTATTCAATTCCATCTTATTGTATATCATTTTCTTCATCATAACTGTAAGTGTTTTTAGTATTGATATTTAGGATAGTTTAGGGGAGTGTTTAGAGTTTAGAGATCAGGGTTTAGTGATTAGAGTTTAGTGATTAGAGATTAGTGTAACTTAAATTGGCTTTCCCTTTGGCCGCCGAACTAAAGTTTCTTCACTATTCACTTTTCTCTTTTCACTTCCCTTTCGCCTTCCGGCTCCCTCTCTATGGGAGAGGGCGGGGGGAGAGGCCTCATCTCAACACCACATCCGCAGTTTCCTTATCCCCATCGCTGAGAACGTAGAGGAAATCAGGGCTCACGGTTGCATATATATCGAAATATTTACCAGTTTCTTTAGAAGTGAATCCCAATGTGAGGGTATTCTGGGCGATACACCCCTTACGGGTGAGTTGATCATTTTTATCATATACATCATATTCAGCAACTATCAGAACAGTTCTGAGATATGCTTTTTCCTCTTCTATCTCATTGACAGTTTCAAAAAGCGAAGGGGAATTTGGATTGACATGAAACTCCAGACAATTACGACCTACGACTGTTAGCGCATCCCCAGGAGCGGCAGGGGTAGCCGAAGCTATCAATGTTGAAGCATCATTTTTATCATATACAGGCTTTCCATTCGTTCCCAAACCTGTACTACTATATATATTCAAATTGGTAAGGCGAATGGTTCTGATAGCATCCACCTCGCTATTGACTCCAAGAACAAAGCGCACAAGAACTGTGTTATGCTTCAATGGGAAATATACTCGTAGATTCTGGTTTTCCGTTATACCTGTACCTGAGAGATAGTCAACAGAGCTGAACAAAGGAATTGTCTCAGAGTCCCATACATTATCATAATTAGTATCTTCCGTGAAATCCTCAGGGATAACAGTCCTTGCCTCATAGTTAAATAAGGTATAGTTTTCCTCTATTATCTCGTCAGCAGGAGTAATTCCGAATTCTGTAACACCCTCGGAATTGAGTGCTCCCGAACTTGACATGTTCGTCAACGTCAAATCCAACTGGGATGCAGCATCAATCTTACTTGTTGCCTTCACAAACACCTTATACAGAACAGGAGTCATAGGAGGGTCTAACCTTGTCAACTCTCCACGTGTCACAGCCTTGGCTGTATTGCTGTTGAAAATGCCTTCCTTCCAGACATCAGCAAATCCAACACCAAACTTCACATTATGCTCGTCGGCATTGTCCTCAACCGCATCCTTTGAACAGGATGTGAAGAGCATACCAACGAATATTCCTAATAAGGTATATATATGTAGAGTTCTTTTTTTCATTCTATCTATTGATTAGAGTTTAGTGATTAGTGTTCAGGGGTTAATACCAACTCGTATTTTTCACTTTTCATTTACCAATTATGCCATTCATCCTCTATCAATCCGTCGCTCTTCCAGCTCTCAACTTCCACATTAGCCAGAATTATTGCAGCCCCATCAGGCGTAGTGACGATTTTGAAGATATATGTGTATGACTGGTTTGGTTGCCAGTTGGTATAATGTGCTGGTATTGATGCCAATACATTCTGCTGTGTAAATTGCGACTCGTTCTGATTACGAACCAATATATCACATTGAAGGGTGAGACCTTCTGTATTATTGTATGGCAAGACATTAGTATATTGCGAACCATTATTAGTGGTAAACAAAGCCTCTGAAGAAGAGGTAGGAAGGGCACCACTCTGAGTTCCGGCAATATTAAGTACACCAAAATCCATATATTTGGAAGTCCCGTTTTCTACTGGAACCGTCTCGGTTGTCACATTATCAATATTATCACCTCCCTTGAAAGAGGCATTGGTATATGTAAGCCTAACTTTGCCCTCATTTACGAAATTACCTCTAAGACAGACATTCGTTGTAGGCAATTCATTAGTATTGAATGTTCCATCATCATTCACCCTATAGAAGTCCACGCCAACAACCTTATATCGCTTGTCTCCACCTGACTGGGTTATATCCTCATAGAAACCGATACGTACTCGTGAGCAATAGCGCAGGAAGGTAAGAGTTACAGGCTGACCATACTTACTCTTTGGCACGTACTTCGGTTTGGTGAAATACAGACATTTGCTATCATCCTGCACATCCACCTGTGTGATGTTATCTACCTCTATAACATGAGGATCAGGAAGTGTGCTCTCCGTATAGTCATAACCGCCACTCTTTGAGAAATCGCCAATAGCCCAGAAGTAATGGCCGTCGCGCTTTTCATCCCAGTACTTTATCGTCTGCTCCTCAGAACCAGAAGCACCTTCAACAGTTCCCACATACTCCCAGTTTGCTGTATTGGTAGATGTGGTATTTGCCAAATTCTCCGTATGCCAAACCTGATAGTCAGGGAATACAGTATTCTTCTTAGTGAACGTTGCAGCATTACCACTACCGCTAATATCACCATTAATGCCATACACCTTGAAATCAGAGATAAACTCGCTAAGGCTGACCTCTGCACGAGTCACACCATCTTCTGAACAAGAGAAGGTGATTGGCAACCTATTATCAGAATTTCCGTCCTCATCTGAGGTGCAAGCAACAAATGAAAAGAGGAAAAGAATACCGCATCCCCCAAGAGGGAGGATTCTTCTTATGGTATTGAAACTCATAAGCCTCTTCATATTATGTAGTGATTCATTTTTCATAACGATTTAGTGTTTAGAGTTTAGAAGTCTAAAGTCTAAAGTCTAAAGTCAAAAGTCTAAAGACTAAGGACTAAGGCTTTTGTCCCTTGACCTTCTACCTTTAGGCTCTACCATTGGAAGATATTTTCTTCATGGTCAAAGAAACTCAGATTCATGAAATCATCCGCCAAAGTGATATTCCATGTGTAGATCTTACCGCTTTCAAAGACCTTTGCCGGAATATCGCAACTGTAAGAGAATGTATGATTCGAACTGTCCTTGCCATTCAGAGTCAATGTTGCTCCTGCGAATGATGCAGGAAATGTGAATGCGTAGAAGTTGGCAGAAACACCTTCTGTTCCCTTTGCCGACAATCCATATCCCGCAGATCCCATACTTGCCTGCAAGGTCTTATACAATATTGTAGATATTGCAAGGCTCGGATTACTTGACTCGCCGGGAGTCCATGTTACGGTCTTAGGGAAACCGCCCGTAACATTCCCTGCTACATTTACGGATATGCCTGTTACCTTTACTTTATCTCCCCTATCATTTGTCACAGCAAAACGGATTACGGCAGGGAGACCGGTAAAGTGAGCAGGGGCAGTCTGTATCTGGGCTCTGCCTATCTCTGTGACTGTTGACTCTGCCTTGATGTATGTGTATTTCTTGAAATCTGCCAGACTTGGTGTTCCATCATGAACAAAGTCGTTAGGAAGAGCAAGAGTCACTATTCCGTCTGCATCTACAGAACTACCATTTGCATCTGGAAGAATAGGAGACAGGAAATATACAGGTGACTGTCCTATAGTTATCTTCTGTATCTCATTTTTCAATATTCCTGAGTTGGAGGTTATGGAAGCAACACTCACAACATCTTCTAAACCTGTAATATTCTTTACCCTGGCACTACTGCTCTTATTAGTGCCCCAAGGTATGATATTTCCGGTAGCTGTTTCCTTCACTACGACAACCATCTCGTTTGAACTATTATCCCAAGCGAACTGATTGTCGTCATTCCAATGGGCACGTGTTACCTTTGCCTGAGCATTAGCGTCGCCAAGCATCGCCGATGTTTCCACATACAAAGCGTCTGCCTCTTCCGCGATTTCATCAATATCGTTGGAAGAGGTACAAGCCATCGTGAGTACGATAGCCGAGAGGTATATTATAGTATTGAGCTTTTTCATGGTGTGCTGTTTTCTTTAAGTTCAACGTCTTCTGATCCGCCATTTCCAAGGTCTGTGCCCGTATGGCCAGTACCATGAAGTACGGCTCCTATGGCTACTACCTTTACCGCTTTCTTTTCCGGCTCCTCGCCTTCTGCCTTATGCCAGTACTCTATGCGGTAGGTACCTGTCATCGACGGCTCAAATGTTGCTATTCCTGCATCATAGGAAATACTCGTTACAGGCTCTGACGTGTCAGCCTCAGCCACCCACTCATTAGCCGTCTTCTGATGATAGATACGTAGGAAATCACTCGCTTCCGCGCTCTCAGATACGAGAACCACGTTTTCCAGGCCTTCAATCTTAACGGCAGAAACCTCTATTGGTCTTCCTGCTATGTATGGTGAAGACTCGTATGTTATGCCGTATTCATCAGTATCGCCCTTCTGATGGGTTGTGATGCTATACTCAGAATCCACAGTAGTTATTGTTCCCTGCTCATTATCCGTTATGTTGTCTGTCTCTCCAAAAGCCACAAAGGTGATTGGCGACAACTCGCTGTCTGTTATCTTGAAGAGATATGTATATGAATAGTTAGGCTTCCATTGGCAGAACTGTACAGGTACTACTGCTGTGGCATCTGTCACGTTTATCTCCTGTCCCGACTTGTCAAGCGAAACGAGAGTATAGTCAACAGATATGGAAATCGGGGTATCGTTGTCCTGGAATGGCAACACACAGGTATAGTAGCCAGGAGCGGAAGCATCACCGGCGTATGTAGGGGCAGAAGTAAGAACTCCAAGATAGTTACTACCGCTATTCTGAGCCAGCCATCCACTTGCAGCCGTGGTATAGTTCAGGTTGCCAAAGGTATGGGAAACTGCCTGAACAGCATCTGTCAAGCCTACATTCACATTCGGATTATCGGAATCTGAATAGTCATAACCAAGAGTAAGGGTTCCTGACATATTGAATTTTCCGTTCACCGTACACTCCGTATATTGAGTACTTCCAGAGCCGATATGGAACTTCACATCCTTCACAGCATATCCAGGCACAGTCTCATAGAATGCAAAGCGAACACGACTATGCGCTCCTAAAAACTGGAAGGTGACAGGATCTGTGTATTGATGTTTCTCTATTACTGTTGGCTTTGTATAGAAAAGTATCGGGAAATCAGCAGCCGATTCTGACATATATGTCTCAAAAGAGGATATTCTGCCCAACTCATCCTTTTGGGTGAAACTGCCTTTGTCGGCTCCTGCTATTGCCCAGAAAGTGTAAGGGAAGGCAGAGAAATCCCAGTACTTTATGGTTTGAAGCTTATTGTCAACAGGATCATAGCCCACATACTCCCAAAAACTCGTGTTGCTTTGCGAAACATTCTCATCATACCAGAGCACATAGTTGTTGAACACAAGTTCGCTTCTTCCACCCTTGGTATCTGTACCATAAATACGGAAGTTGTCAATATAATTTGCAAGTGGGGAAATATCGGCACGGGTTACTTTGCCCGACGTAGCGGCAAAGACTATTTCGTCCTGCGTCTGCGGCGCCTCAACGTATTCATCGTGAGAGCAAGCACCCACAACAAATAGGATCAGCATTGCGATATATATGTTTTTTATGATCTTCAGCATTATATTATTCGGTTTTAGTGTAAGTGTAAGCTATCTCTAAAGAGATAAATTGCGGAAACTGAGCGTAAAGATACTGATTTTTTCCGAAACTTCAAAGAAAAACTCGGAAAAAAGAACGGAAAATGTCAATTTTAACAATTCATGCCCCATTTTTGCATAAAAAACTTTGTAAAACAGCCAAACATATAAAGTTAAATATGCAATTTCATGCAAAATGCGCAAACGTTAAGCTATCGTCATTTTCCTCATTCACCGAGCCAAATTCTTCGTTATTCCACCGAAGATACTCCATCGTTACTCCATCGATACTCCATCGCTTGTCCATCGTTTCGATGGAGAAACGATGGAGTATCGATGGACGAGCGATAGAGGAACAGCGGAACATCTTAGGAATATATCCGAAAATACCCAGAGGAAAATTCTTTCATTTATATTCATTCATAAATAACATATTCATTCTTTTCTTCAGACTTTTATTATGATATTAATTGATATTTGGGAAATATCAATATTAACACAATCCCCTTCTATGCAAACGTATTTTCTATTTCCTACTAAATCCCCCAGCTTAGAGAGTCCTATCTGTTCCATCCATATTATCTGTGTAATTTACATGCAATTTACTTTCTAAAAAATCCGCGAATTGTTAAAAAAGTGAGGTATAACCAAACTTTTTCACTTTTTATTTGCATATTTTCAAAGGAAATGCTTATCTTTGCAAATATGTTGTCACAGCTAAAATCCCAAGTGATGACATCGTTGCTTATTTCTCTAGAAATAATAACCTTACAAGTAATTGAATTCTATGAAAATAAAAAATATCATATCCATCATATTCACTCTAATCATAGGAGTGGCGGAAGCATGGGCAGAAGACCAAACTCTTACCGCAGGAACAATTTATACAGTCAACGAAACCAAAACTATCAATGGAACGCTCACTGTAACTGCAGGTGCTCCTGTAACAATCTATATTCCCGCTGGAATTACGCTTACCATTAATGGATCTGATGCAGGTAATGGTTATTCTGGTATCAATGGTGACTATGACAGTCGAACTGCTCACACAACCAATGCAAGTTCATGTAATAGTTCCTCAACAGAATGTGCCCATAATGGAAATAAAGAAAAAGCATGTGGAGGTGCTGGAGGTACAGGTGCAAAGCCTGCAATTTATGTACCGACAGGAGCGACTTTAATCATCACAGGCGAAGGTACACTTATTGCAAAAGGTGGTAATGCAGGAAATGGAGGATATGGTGGAGATGCAGAAAATGCTCATTCATCTTGGGGAAACCACTATGCAGGTGCAGGAGGCGCAGGTGGTGGTGGTGGTGGTGGTGCTGCTGCTGCCATTGGCGGGGCAGGAGGAAATGGCGGATCTGGCGGATATGGTGGCGAATATGGAGATAATGTCATTATGGGAGTTGTCGGATCTGGTGTTGGTGGAGCAGGAGGTTCTGCAACATCAGGTGTCTCAGGAACATCTATGGGTGAGGTCTGGATTGTTGGAAATGTAACTGTCAATGCAACAAGCGGTACAGGAAGTACAGGAACTACAACCAATGATGGAAGCACAAACAACTCTACTCATACATATAATAACAACGGAATAATTGGTCAAGGAGAATCTGGTTGGATACACTATAACCAAGGAGGAAATCACGGAATCGGAGGATTCCAAGGCTCCGCAGCTACTTATGCCATTGGTAGTGGTGCAAAAGGAGGAGATGGCGGAAATGGAGGAAAAGGAGGTGATATAACATGGAGTTCAAGTCCATCAGCCAACACTCCTAATGACTCACAATCCTATATGGCACAGGGGAATGTCAGCAATGGCAATGGAAACCTCTATAAACAAAATACGACTTTAAACAGTCCTAATTTAGGAACAAGTACTTACAGTACAATGACATCAATATCTGAAGTCCAAATGCCAGATGCTATAAAAACGACATTCACAATGGATTATTCAGAACCCCAATATACATATTATGGAACGAAGAATAATATAGACATAACAATACCGACCAAAACAGGCTATACATTTAAAGGCTATAGAAGTATCGCTGATGTTACTTTTGGAAGTACAAGTGCAGTTTTAGGCGATGCATATACAATTCCAAGCGGAACGCTATACTATGATGAAAACGGCAAATTCGTAGCTGTTTCAACAGACAGCAACGGAAACTTCCTGTCCTTGTTCTCATCACCAAGTACCATATCATTAGTTGCAGAATGGGAGGCAAATACATATACCGTAACCTTTAATCCAAAAGGCGGTTCTGTATCACCTACGAGCAAGGATGTAACATACAATGCCGCCTATGGTGATCTTCCAACACCTACACGTACAGGATATACATTCAACGGATGGTTCACAGAAGAAACTAACGGAACTCAAGTCACATCGTCAACAACAGTACAGATTATTGCTGATCAAACACTTTATGCACATTGGACAGCGAATTCATATACCGTAACACTTGACGCTAATGGCGGTACAGGCGGAACAACATCAGTCTCTGCCACTTATGATAGTGCCATGCCATCGGCAACAGCGCCAACAAGAACTGGATACACATTCACTGGATATTATTATAATGACACACAATATTATGATGGAAGCATGACAAGTACCCACACATGGGACAGAGCTTCTGCAACCACCCTTCAGGCACATTGGACTATCAACAACTACACTCTAACCTACGATGTGAATGGCGGTAATGCTCTTTCACCAGACCATAAGAGCGTTACATATAATACTGCATACGGAGAACTGCCGACACCAACAAGAACTGGCTACACATTCGCCGGCTGGTACACACAGGCTACTGGTGGAACCGCCGTATCAAGCTCTACCATTATGGGCGCTGGCGACGTTACCATACATGCACATTGGACAGCAAACATATATACCGTACAATTTGACAAGCAAAGTGGTTCTGGTGGAACTGCCTCTGTAAATGCCACTTATGATAGTGCTATGCCACCAGCAACAGCACCAACAAGAGCAGGATACACATTTGCCGGATATTATACTTCGCCAAACGGAGGCGGCACACAATATTATGATGAGAATATGGTTAGTGTAAGTTATTGGAATATCACCACTAACCCAAGCACTCTCTATGCAAAGTGGACCGTAAAACAATATACCATAAATCTTGATAAGCAAGGTGGTACAGGTGGAACATCTTCTGTAACTGTCAATTATGATAGTGCTATGCCATCAGCAACAGCACCTTCAAGAACAGGATACACATTCAAAGGATATTATTCAGAACAAAACGGAGGTGGTACGCAATATTATGCTGAGGATATGAATAGTGCGCATAATTGGGATATTGACACAAACCCAAGCACTCTATATGCTAAGTGGGAGGCAAATAAATGTACCATAAATCTTGACAAGCAAGGCGGTTCTGGCGGAACAGCCTATGTAACTGGCACTTATGATAGTGCTATGCCATCAGCAACAGCACCTTCAAGAACAGGATACACATTCGCCGGATATTATACTTCGCCAAACGGAGGCGGCACACAATATTATGATGAGAATATGGTTAGTGTAAGTTATTGGAATATCACCACTAACCCAAGCACTCTATATGCCAACTGGACAGCGAATACATATACCTTGAACTTCGATGTTCAGAATGGTGATGCCCTCAGCCCATCAACACAATCCGTAACCTACGATGCTGCTTATGGAACTCTGCCAACTCCTACCCGCTATGGATTTGCGTTCAAAGGATGGTACACTACCCCGAATGGCGGTTCAGAAACAGATACAGAGGTTTTGGCTTCTGATATATATAGTATAGACGGTGACCAAACCATCTATGCCCATTGGAATACAATAGTGGTTGATATTGATGCCTATTCGGCAGAAACACAATTGACAGGCAACTATTTCAGAACATTCTACGACTCACAAATAGCACATATCCTTCCTATTGGTGTAAAGGCATACAAAGGCAAGATTGAAGGCAATAACCTTGTACTAACGGCAATAGAGGCAAAGGATGATGACGATAATGATATAATTCCGAAAAATGTGCCTGTTATTCTCAGAATGATGCCTAACGAAGAGGCAGGAGTTCCTATTCCTGGAGATCTGTATCAGATCAAGACAAAACAGATTTCTCTTACCACAAGCGAATCAGAACTCACGATTGATAATACCGACAATGAGCTTATAGGTTCTGATATCGTAATAGCCACAGCTGTAGCAAACAGCTATATTCTTTCATTCGGAAGTAATGGATTAGGATTCTACGAGTGGTCCACACATCCGCTTGAAGCTCACAAGGCGTATGTCATCAAAGATTCCGCGAATCCTGCCAAGGCTCTCACTTTCCGCTTCGAGGATGACGTAACAGGCATAAACGATGCTATTAAAGATTTCATGTTTAATGACTCTAATATGGTCATTTACAACCTCAATGGCATTCGACTCTCAAAGCCTCAGAAGGGCCTCAACATTATAAATGGCCGAAAAGTATGGGTGAAGTAAACCTTCTCATAGATTCATTGGTATAACAAAAAAATGGCGAAGTATTAAAACTTCGCCATTTTTATTGCCTCGACCGCACTTTCGGCACCTCTATTGAGAGGACCTGGCTGCGAGCGGACTATTGCCTGTTCCATTGTCTCTGTGGTAAGGACACCACAAACAATAGGAGTTTCCTTGAATGTCATCAAGTGGGATATTCCTTCGTAGATTCCATGCCCTAAGAGGTCGAATTGTGAGGTTTCACCTCTTATTATACATCCAAGCAGGATAACGGCATCATAGTTGCCTGTGAGCGTCATCTGGTTTGCACCATATACAAGCTGGAATGCAGAAGGAACCGTCTTGATGTGTATATTCTCGGGAAGCGCCCCATGCTCTTCGAGCGTGAGAACGCATCCACGTAAGAGATTGCCTGAAATGTCGGCCTTGTTTTCTGATACCACAATGCCAAAACACATATTACTTGCGTCAGGCACCTTCTTTGTTGAGAGTTGCTGTATCAGCGTAGATAAATCGGATAAGTCCATTATTTGTTCAAACGTTCAATGTACTTATCAACATCCATAGAAGCAGCAGAGTTAACGTACTTCTCCTTGACTGTCTGATAGATTTTAAGAGCCTCATCCTTCTTGTTCTGGCTCTCGAGAAGACGAGCAGCCTGGATAAGGGCGGTTGGTGCGATTGAGTTGTTTACGCCATCCTCAGCCTCAGAGTCAGCCTTGCTTGCTGCATCCTTGAGAGCAGAGATAGCCTTGTCAATCTGGTTTGTATGAGCATATGCATTGCCGAGAGCTGCGAGAGCTGCAGGACTGATCATAGCATCATCCTGAGCAGAGAAATCATCGAGATACTTTACAGCCTCCTGCCACTTGCCAAGGTTAGCATAGCAGAGACCTGCATAGAGATTAGCAAGGTTTGCAGCGTCAGTACCGCTATAGTTGCTTGCAACTGCAAGGAAACCCTCTGTACCCTTATCACCATTGAGTGCCTTTTCGAACTGTTCGTTAGCGAAGAGTTCCTGTGCCTTAGCGATGGCTGTAGATGCCTTCTCCGCACGTGGGTTCCAGTAGAATGTCTTGAATGCAATAGAACCAGCAATGATTACGATTACAGCAACGACTGCTGCGATGATAACTTTCTTGTACTTCAGGAATATTGTTTCCTGATTGTTCAGGTACTGCTCTGCCTTTGGAGCCTCCTGGTTAATAGTTGAATTTTCCATTCTTTTTTATGATCTTTTTTATTATTGTCTGATTTTGCGCCACAAAATTACAGAAAATATATGAGAAAGTGAAATTTATTTGTTGTTTTTTTGTTTTTACGATGGAAATAGAGTAATTTTGTAGGCAAATTATGATGTGTCTTTGGTTTCAAATACATTTTGATTAAACAAAAACCATCAAAACACCTTAATGTCTTAGAGACTCTTGCAGAGCCTCTTTACATATATGACATTTATTTTTTACGTAAGCCTACTTTGGTCGGCTTCCCTAAAAAACAAATATCATATCTGACCTACGGCAAGACATTAAGGCAAAAACAGGAAAAAATTCGCGCATAACCAATAATGGAACATTCATTCAGCAAAATAGCAAGAAGCATTGGGCGATTGGAAGAATACAATCCGAAACTCAGACATCAACTTGCCGATTATTGTTATGACATTATAGGTTGTTGCCAAGAAGTTCATAGGGACATGGGACCATTTCTTAATGAATATATGTACCAGGACGCTTTGGACTTTTGCTTTTCGGAACATGGAATAACAGGAGAAGACAAACTCAAGGAATATTATTTCGCTGTGCAATTTCATGGTAAAGAAATCAAGCATCCCCATAAAGTAGATTTTTTCATTCGTAAAAAAATATTTGTCGAATGCAAAGCTATTGAAACTCTAGGAACAGAACAAAGACAACAGTTATGGAATTATATGAGACTTGCCAATGTGCGTATTGGAATCCTCTATAATTTTGCCCCCATAACAGATCAATGTGAAAGATACTATTTTGATAGAGACACCCAAAGGATGTTCGCCTTTTGACAATAGTTTCGAGGCTTTTTCTTGTTTTTTACCTTCAAGTATCCCAACCCTCGCAGAGGGTTATGACTTGAATTAATGACAAGAATGAAAGCCGAGGAACGAAGGCTTACAATGATTGTCATTAAATCAAGTCTATTGAGGCTTTGCAAAAGACTCTATACTTGAAGGCGTTTTTCCTGTTTTTGTTTTAACATACACGATGTAAAATAATGATACTCAAAAATATCTCCATATTAAACTATAAGAATATAGCGGATGCAAAGTTGGAACTCTCGCCTAAGATAAACTGCTTTATAGGCAGCAATGGCGAAGGTAAGACTAACGTACTCGATGCTGTACATTATATGTCATTCTGTCGTTCCACTACCACGAATATTGATTCGAGCGTGATACGACATGATACTGACTTCTTTATGATAAACGCTGAATACGTAAGCGATTCCGGTGCTCGTGAAGAGCTATATGCCGGAATGAAGCGTGGCACGAAGAAGCAGTTCAAACGGAATAAGAAGGCATACAAGAAACTGGCAGAACATATCGGACTCGTCCCTCTAATCATGGTGTCTCCCGATGATACCGTTCTCATTCATGGCGGTAGCGAGGAGAGACGCCGTTTCCTCGACATGGTCATCTCGCAGTTCGACAACAGCTACCTTAATTCCCTCATCGCCTACAATAAGGCTCTGCAACAAAGGAACGTTCTTCTCAAGCAAGATCCGGAACCTGATGCAACCATAATGGAATTGTGGGAAATGGAGATGGCAAAATATGGCGAGATCATCTATCAGAAACGTGAGGATTTCATCAAGAATTTCACACCTGTATTCCAGTCTATTTACAGTAAGATTTCCGGGGATCACGAAACCGTTACGTTGAAGTATGTGTCACATTGTCAACGTGGTCCATTACTTGAGACCATTCAGAAAAGCAGACCGAAAGACCGCATCTTAGGCTATTCACTTCATGGCATTCATCGTGATGACCTTGAGATGATGCTTGGCGATTACCCTTTAAAGAGAGAAGGCAGCCAGGGACAGAACAAGACATACGTCATATCTCTGAAACTCGCGCAATTCGGCTTCCTCTGCTCTACCTTCAACGCCAACACTCCCCTACTCCTTCTTGACGATATCTTCGACAAGCTAGATGCAAAGCGCGTGGAGAATATCGTGTCATTGGTTTCAGGTATCAACTTCGGTCAGATATTCATTACCGACACGAACCGAGACCATCTTGACCAGATTCTACAGAATGGAGACTTTGACTACAAGCTTTTCCATGTAGAGAAAGGGGAGATAAAATAATTTACTATTTGACTATTTACTAATTACTATTTATATACTATTTGTTTGATGTACTATTTTTCGTTAATCAAGTATTGTGCAGAATGGCAAATAGTAAATATTCAAAAATAGTAAAGACAAAAACAGTAAATTGTTCCGACAACATCCCATAAAAGTAAGCGACCTTATGCGCGTTATAATACGGCAGAACGGTCTGGAGACGCCTTTATTACAAAAGCGTCTTATAGAGGCATGGGATAATGTTGCTGGAGAGATGATAGCAAAATATACCACAGAGAAATACATACGCAATCAGGATCTTTGCGTGCATATTGAGAATCCAGCCCTCAGATCAGAAATAAGCATGATGAAGACAGAGCTTATCGCGAAACTAAATAACGCAGTAGGCGGTCAGGTGATAAGAGATATCAGGCTTATATAATAATTGAGTAAAGAATAAAGGGTAAAGAGTAAAGGGTAAAGGGTAAAGAGTAAAGAGTAAAGGGGAGGTATAGTATAGCAGCACAAAAGCAATATCATTACAAAGACAATAGATCTCCAATTCTGCATTGGACCTGAATTGGACTTAGATTGGACCTGAATTGGAGCTGGATTGGAGTTGCTACTACCTTACATCAAAAAAGAAACAATACACAGTCATTGCTTACCGATGTGTTTTTTCATTGGCTGTTGAAATAAAAAAAAGTTTTTATGCATTTTCCTGTCACACCGTCATACTTATTGAATGTCAGCGAGTTAAGCGTGACAGGAAGGAGTTTCTACTGTCACATTGCTGTCACAAAACATTGTATGTGTGATAGGAGCGTGACAGGAAAAAAAATTTCCTGTCACACTTAACTAATTGATTTTCAGACGATGTGACGGAGTGACAGGAAAAACATGAAAAAAAATAAATTACTATAAATTAAGCGATGTTATCACCTCATCCATAACAACATCCGTAGATTCTGAGGGAATGCTTTCAAGCATTTGAAAAGGAAAACACACACCTATCTTATATATGTTAGGAATCTGAGAGAGGAAACGGTCATAATATCCTTTCCCCCGTCCTAAACGATGCCCTTGTTTATCGAATGCCATACCGGGGACAATGGCAATTGATAATTGACAATTGATAATTGACAATTCGGAAGTTGTAGGTTCAAGGATTCCGTAAGGCTCACTTTGCTTTAGCGAATTTTGTCCTGTATATTCATGGATTGTCATCTCAGTATCGCTTACCACCTTAGGCAAAAGAACCTTTTTACCCATCGCAAGGAGCTGGTCAAGAGCAGAATGGGTATCTACCTCGTCAGGAAGAGAATGATACATCAATATTGTATCCGCTTCCTGAACGCGAGGATGCGTAAGAACAGATGACATAATACAGAGCGACATTTCACCCAACTGTTGTGAGGTGAAATGTCGCTTCTGTTCACGGATATATCTGCGAAGTTCTTTCTTGTCCATACTGGAGATGCTATTTTTTCTTGCCAAACACCTTCAGAGCGGCATCTATAACTGGATCTTTTTGGTTAAGATACTGATGCCATGCCTCTTCACTCAACATATTATATATTATACGGCTATTTATGTATCGCTCAAGAAGGTCATGAGATTTACGTATCATCAGATTCCTGCGCTGCAAGCCATGTGAGTTTGCATAATCAGCAAACAACTCAACGGTGTTCTGCTTGACAAGATGATTGGCAAGTTCCTGCATCTCCTTGAAATTATTCAGTTTCAGACGATTGTTGTCAGTATAGGTAAATGCGAACTGTAGGATAAGTCCACTTGCAGCAGCCTGAGTATAGTAGCTTGTGATACTTGTAGTATCTTCTGCGACAAAGATATCAGGAGTGATACCACCACCACCATATACCACACGACCAGCCTTGGTATGGAACTTAGGACCTGTATGCTTGATTGAATCCTGAGAAAAGAACTCACCACTCTTATAGCGTGACACTATATCCTGACTATAGTTATCACCCTCGCCTGCAACGTACGGTTTCTGGATGCATCGGCCGGAAGGAGTATAGTAACGCGCCACAGTAAGACGTACAATACTGCCATCATGGAAACGCAGTTGCTGCTGAACAAGTCCCTTTCCAAATGAGCGAATACCTATAATCTGCGCACGGTCATTATCTTGCATTGCACCGGCAAAAATCTCGGATGCAGATGCTGAGTTTTCATTGATAAGGACAACGAGAGGTATCTTTTGATAAGAGCCTCGACCATCAGACCTGTAATCTCTGCGAGGAGACTTACGGCCTTCCGTATAGACAATCATGCTATTGGATGGAAGGAACTCATTAGCCATCTGGACAGCAGACTCAAGATAACCGCCCGTATTGTCACGAAGGTCAACTATAAGGTTACTGAAACCTTCCTGAGACAATGTAGCGAGTGCAACAAGGAACTCAGCATAAGTGGTTTCGCCAAAGTTCTTCACCTTGATATAGCCAGTCTTTTCGTCTATCATATAAGTAGCCGAAACGCTCTTTGTCTTAATCTCATCACGGGTGATATTGTACTCCAATACCTTATTGCATCCATAACGCACAACCCCGATCTTCACCTTGGAGCCTTTCTCGCCCTTCAGACGATGTTGTGCCTCCTCGGATGTGACTTCCTTTCCAACGAATTTCTGCCCATCTACAGAAACGATCTTATCTCCTGCAATAATTCCTGCACGCTCTGCAGGTCCGTTGGCAATGACATTCTGGACATGAATGGTATCTTCACGAATGACGAACTCGATGCCCACACCGAAGAAAGAACCTTTAAGGTCGTCTGCAGCATTCTGAGCATCAGTTGCAGAGATATAGGCAGAATGAGGGTCGAGTTCCGACAGTATCTGCGGAATTGCCTTTTCTACAAGATCATTAATATTGACAGTATCAACATACTGGTCATCAATGATATGGAGAAGGTTATTCAGACGGTTACTGCCCGAATTGATTATGTTCAATCTGTTACCAGAGAAGTGGTTGGCATAGAACGTGCCAATCACGATACCGATGACTACACACAGAGCCATCAGAAGAGGCATATATCTATTCTTCATTTATCTCATTTTTTACGACTTCAATACCAGCCCTGCGAAGGAGATCAATACCATCCGAGAGACGATAGTCACGACCATACACCACACGCTTTATGCCCGCCTGAATTATAAGCTTGGCACACTCGATACATGGAGAATCAGTAACGTAGAGTGTGGCTTTATCACTATTATTATGACTACGGGCAAGTTTCGTGATGGCATTAGCCTCTGCATGAAGCACATACGGATAAGTCACGTTGGAATCATCCTCACATATATTCTCAAAGCCACTCGGCGTACCGTTGTAACCATCACTTATGATGCGGTTGTCCTTTACTACAAGGGCACCCACCTGACGACGTTTACAGTAACTGTTCTCTGCCCATATAGCAGCCATACGCATATATCGTCCATCAAGAATTTTCTGCTTGTCCATAGTTGACAAATAGTAATTAGTAAATAGTCAAATAGTAAATCATTTTATTCCGTTCCTCTCAAGCAACGCATCAATCGTAGGCTCACCACCTCGGAATCGTTTATATAGCGTCATCGGATGTTCCGTTCCGCCCTTTGAGAGGATACAGTCACGGAAACGCTGTGCCGTATTCTGGTTAAAGATACCCTCACGCTTGAATACGGCAAAAGCATCAGCATCGAGCACCTCTGCCCATTTATAGCTATAATAGCCAGAAGCATATCCTCCTGCCATGATATGAGAGAACTGAACGGTCATACAGGTATTCTCAAGCTGTTTACCAATGATTGCCTTCTCCCATGCTTTCTTCTCGAACTTGATAAGATCCTCGTCAAACGCATCTTTCTTGGTGTAGTATGCCATATCGAGAAGCCCGAAGCTAACCTGACGAAGACATCCAGAAGCAACACCGAAGTTACGGGCATCAATGAGACGCTGTATGAGTTCGTCCGGCATTGGTTCTCCTGTCTGATAGTGGAAGGCAAATGTATTGAGGAACTCACGCTCAAGTGAGTAGTTCTCCATAAACTGTGAAGGGAGTTCAACGAAATCCCACCACACGTTAGTTCCTGAAAGGCTAGAGAAACGGGTATTGGCAAACATTCCATGAAGTGAGTGTCCGAACTCATGAAGGAATGTCTCAACCTCACCAAGAGTAAGGAGAGCCGGTTTCTCGTCGGTTGGTTTCGTGAGATTCATAACCACACTAACATGAGGACGTACGTTCTCGCCCTTCTGGTTAATCCATTGTCCCTGATACTCTGTCATCCATGCTCCCCCCTGCTTCCCCTTACGAGGATGGAAATCAGCAAAGAGAACGGCAAGATATGAGCCGTCCTTGTCGAAGACCTCGTATGCCTTCACATCAGGATGATATACTGGAATATCCTTGTTCTCCTTGAACGTAATGCCATAAAGACGTGTTGCAAGTCCGAAGACGCCCTTAATGACATTGTTCAATTCAAGATATGGACGAACCATCTCAGAATCGACGTTGTATTTCTGCAACTGAAGCTTATGAGAATAGTAAGGAGCATCCCAAGGCTCAAGCACAAAGTCAGCGCCCATAGTCTGACGCGCCATATTGCGAAGTTCCTCCTTTTCCTTAAGAGCCGTTGGCTTATATGCCTCTACAAGCTGATCAAGGAGGTTATACACATTCTGTATATTTGCCGCCATGCGATGCTTGAGCACATAATCAGCATAAGTATCATATCCAAGAAGCTGTGCAAGCTCACGACGAAGATTAATCAGTCGCTTACATATCTCTATGTTGTTCTGTTCATTGTCATGGGTACAGATTGTGTTGTAAGCCATGAACATCTTCTTGCGAAGTTCACGTTTCTCCGAATACTGCATGAAAGGTGAATAGCTTGGGAAATCAAGGGTAAACACCCATCCTTCAAGGTTATTCTCCTTGGCTGCAAGAGCGGCTGCCTGTATCTGAGTGTCAGGAAGTCCGGCAAGGTCAGCCTCATCTGTAACATGGAGTTTGAAAGCCTTTTTCTCCTTCAGAAGATTCTGAGAGAACTGCAATCCGAGCATACTTGCCTCTTCACTTATGGCACGAAGCTTTTCCTTTCCAGCCTCATCGAGCAAGGCACCGGAACGCACAAAGCCGTCATAGCTCTTCTCTAAAAGTCGCTGTTCCTCTGCCGTAAGTTCACGTGGAGCAGGTGCACCTTCTACCGGATTGTTATAGAGATCATATACCGCCTTGATACGTTCAAACAGCTGTTTATTAAGGCGTACATCATTTGCATGTTTTGTGAGAATTGGCTGTAGTTTCTGCGCGAGCGCATCCATCTCGTCATTGGTCTCAGCAGAAAGGAGATTGAAGAAGACTGTGGAAACATTGTCAAGCAGGTCATAATAGCCATTATCATCCTCTGTATCGATAATCGTATTGTCGAATGTAGGAGGCTCCGGATTATTAATGAGCTTATCAATATGTTCATCATCACGACGGATGCCTTCCATGAAGGCTTCCTCGTAATGCTCCATCTTTATAAGGTTGAAAGGTGGAGTTTGATGTGGGGTAGTATATTTTTCAAAAAATGGATTAACCATAATTACTATTTTACGATTTACTATTTACAATTTTGTTCACAACAGCTGCAACATCGGTATTTCTATAATAGTACGTCTGACTATCAGCAGCTGTTTTTCCTCAAGGCGGTGAAGTGCTTCCGACACCTCCAAGCGAGAACATCCTAATTCCCTCGCCAGGACTGTCATCTTTGTGCGAAGCTGTTTCTGTCCGGCAGGATAGATGCATCGGTCCTTGATGAATCTAATGATTCTCTTTTCTATGTCTTCACTCATCTGATGCCAAAGTCTTCGTGAGCTTCTCTGACTCTGCGTGGCAATGATATTCATCAGATTAAGACGGAATGTCATTGACAGTTCCATAAGTTTCAGTACCGTCGGTTTTTCTATCATTATCACCTCGCAATAGGTCTGGGCACAGAATGTTGACGTATAACGTTGTTTGATACCAAAGATATGCTCTGGCTGGATAAGCAACGGAGCCTGAAGGGTTTCATCAATCTGATACGAATGGTCATCGCTTCTCGTAGATGACATTACCGTTCCCCTTGCTACAAGAACCAAGGCTGTACACGCTTCATTCTCAGATGCAAGGATCGTTCCACGCCGGGCATGAGTGTCTCCTATCTGCACATCCTGCTCTATATCCGCAAGCTCGCTACGTCCCATTCCCAAGAACAGTGGCAGTTGCAATAATGACTGGAGATCGTAACCCATAGGCCTATTGTGCTATCTTATCCTTTAATGCAGGCGAGAACCATACTTGATTCTGACCTTTCTCATCGCTATAGATGAAATACACCATCATCTCAGGATGACGCTCAAGTACTTTTTTCGACTTTTCCAGTCCCAAGACCATAAACGAGGTGGCGTATGCATCAGCCGTGGCACAATCGTCCGCAATGACAGTCGCAGAGAGAATACTATGCTGTACCGGGTATCCTGTCTTAGGATCAATGGTATGGGCATATTTTCTGCCACCCTTATAGTAGAAGTTACGGTAGTTACCACTCGTAGCCATAGCCTTGTCAGTCACATTGATGATAGTCTGCAACTCATTGTTTATGCTCAGCGAGTCATCAGTAGGTTTTGTCACACCTATCCTCCAAGGCAGTCTATCAGGATTGATTCCAGAGGTGACAACCTCACCTCCTATCTCCACCATGAAGTTCTTGATACCATACTTGCGAAGGAGATTTGCCACCACATCAACACCATACCCTTTGGCTATTGCAGAGCAGTCAAACATAATGCGCGAATCGAACTTCACCACCTTACCGTCCTCAAGTTTCACCTTATGCAATCCTACCACCTGACGAAGACTGTCAATAACCTTTTCATCCGGGTTGACACCATTCTTGAAACCAAAGCCCCAAGCATTGACAAGAGGCGCAACAGTGATATCAAAAGCCCCTTCCGTATCTTCATTGATTCTTAGAGCCAGGCGGAACACATCAAGAAAGAAATCGTCAAGAACCACATCCTCATTCCTATTGACATGGGTGATGATGGATGTATCATTAAAAGGCGACAAAGAGGCATCCACATCGGCAAGCACCTTCTCTATGTCAGCCTTATGGTCATCATCACACTGGTATGTGATGTTATAGGTCGTGCCGAAGATATAGCCGGAATTATGCTGATATGGCACATTCTTATGCCCCAACATAAAACCTATGGCAACTATCACAGCAAGAACCACAAGTGGAAATAATATTTTTATTCTCTTACTCAAAACGCTAATCTCTAACCACTAAACACTAACTAAATTCCGATGCTCAAGTTGAATGTCCCACCGATATTCGTTTTATCATAACGACCGAATCCCGGAACATACCACATATCGCCTATCTGACAATCGGTTGAATTTATACGACGGCGATACCTCACCGTCCAGCCGAGATGAACAGGTCCCACGACCTTGGCATCAACTCCGAACACACCCTCTATCCAAGAAACTGAGTTATTATCCTTAATAGAGTAAGGGACTTTTCCACCCCATACAGGATCTTCATTACCTGGATACTCGAAATTAAAATCGAATTTCGTATGGGCAAATCTGCAACCAACGAACACCTTATACACATCGTGCTTGTTCTTCATCACATTGAAGTCACAACCGATACGCCAGTAGGGACCAGACGTTTGGGTTTCGATTCCTGTGATATCATCCTTCTTATGGCAGGCATCTCCCTTACCAAGTTCTAAGACCGGGAAATACTTCCCCTTGAGATTCAGACGAAGAAACGCCTCGTATTGTCCGTAATCGCTTATCTTTACCGCTTTCTGTACCGCTCCGAACACGTCAACGCCCACCAATACTCCTTGAAACAAGGCCGTGGTATCCTTCGCAGCCTCTATCCTTTTCTGGGCAGAAAGGGTTCCACAAGGAATCATCAGACTACTTAGAAGGATGCAGATAAAGAGAGAAGTGAACTTTATTCGGATCATTATCAATATAATTGTTGTTTATGACGATTGAATCTATCAGCTTATGCGTCGTTGTAGCAGAAAGCACCTCATGATGATAGCGCGGATTACATTCTACACCTTCAAAGACCATTTCATTTGTTTTGGTGATGCATACCGTATCAACCGCAACAGTTTCAAATATCGAATCTTGATCAAGACGCTGAAACTCGAAATAAAGAATGTCTTCTTTCTGGTTATAACTCACAGGCAGTTGCAGCGTAGAAATATCGGTCTTCTTGTTTATCAAAACCGTATCCACAATTTCCACGGTTTTCTTTGTTGAAACCGTAAGATAATACTCTGTGATCTTTATCGCGGTATCATTATCGTTTTTTACATGATCCATGAAACAATATTGGCTTGCAACAATATTATTCATCGAGCATTCAATAGACGTACATCCTGCCACCAAACCAGCAATAGCAGATATGGCAAAGACTACTTTTCGCATCTTATCCCCTCCTCAATCTGATAGTCATTACGTCCCTGAGAAGAACGGCTAATCAAATCACCCAAAAAGCCTGCAAGGAAGAGCTGAGTACCAATCATCATCATAGTGAGAGCGATATAGAACCAAGGACAGTCGGTTACAAGTCTCTGTGGAACTCCATGATACAATGCCCAGAGCTTGTCCGCACCAATACCAAAGGCAGAAAGGAAACCTACAAGGAATACCAGCGTACCGAGGAATCCGAACACGTGCATAGGCTTTCTGCCGAAAGTACTCAGGAACCAAAGTGTCAAAAGGTCAAGGTATCCATTGACAAAACGGTTCCAACCCATGAACTTTGACTTGCCGAACTTTCTTGCCTGATGATGAACCGGCTTCTCACCAATCTTTGAAAAACCTGCCTGCTTTGCAAGATATGGAATATAGCGATGCATCTCGCCATACACCTCGATATTCTTCACGACCTCTTTACGGTAAGCCTTGAGTCCACAGTTGAAATCGTGAAGATTATGTATGCCACTCACCTTACGTGCCGTAGCATTGAAGAGTTTTGTAGGGATTGTCTTTGAAAGAGGGTCGCCCTGCTTGCGGTTCTGCTTATAACCAGATACGAGATCATAGCCATCCTCTACTATCATACGGTAAAGTTCCGGTATCTCATCTGGTGAATCCTGAAGATCAGCATCCATAGTGATGACAACATCTCCCTTTGCCTCATTGAAACCGCAATAAAGAGCCGGCGATTTTCCATAGTTGCGACGGAACTTGATGCCACGAACATTCTCCGACTTCTCACTGAGTTCACGTATCACATCCCATGAGCGGTCTGTACTTCCATCGTTCACAAAAATCACCTCGTATGTAAAGTTATTCGCCTTCATCACACGCTCTATCCAAGCGTACAACTCTGGCAGAGACTCGTCCTCGTTGAACAGAGGTACTATAACAGATATGTTCATTAAGAGTAAAAGCTAAATGATAATATAATTCTACTTCGCCATAGCACGTGGAGTGCGCCTTGAGATTACTGCAACTAAAAGACTGCATCCAAGACCGGCAAAAAGGGTGTTAGATATCATAGAAAAAGCAACGTCAATCGGACGAAGCGACGACATCACCGTAAACTGATCTTCAAATAACGATTTCTCCACACCATATATCTTCATTGCCTCCTGCATCTCCGGTGCTTCAATATAGCTTCTCAGATTAGCAAGCATCATGCCATGGTCGAAATACTGAAAGTAAATATACATCACAATGGCAAGTATCAATGACGAATAGCCAAAGCAATGCATACTATATGCAGCAGCACGGCGGAAACTAACTCGTTTCTGAACAATATTATCACGATAGTTCCTAACGCGGTAAGCCACGAACACAGGCACAGCAACAATACCTATCATGTATGCCATCTGCCATGCCGTATTAGTGAGACTTGCCATAAAGGCAAAGAACGTACCACACATTATCATGCCAAGCACAGCCCCATCCAAACGGGCAAAAGCCTTCAATTGCTTATATTCCTCTATTGTTATCATTTTCTTATTTGCTATAATTGGCTACAAAGTTACTCATTTTTCAGAACATCACAACATGAAATCACAACATTTTTCTCGCTTTGGGCTATTTTTTGATTTTTTTCACTCGCGCACACGCATTTATAAGGAGAAAGCGGATTTTACGCTTGTTAATTAAAGTTAACAACAAATCAAATATCCATTATTCATTATTCATTATTCATTTATTTTTACTACCTTTGCACCCGCAAAAAACGCAAGACGGGCAGTCTTGCACGGCCAGCTCCCTTCGAATCCTCCAGGACGGGAACGTAGCAAAGGTAGTTGGTTGTAGCGGCGCGATGTAAGTAGCTGCCCACCCTGCCTCTTTAGCTCAGTTGGCCAGAGCACGTGATTTGTAATCTCGGGGTCGTTGGTTCGAATCCGACAAGAGGCTCGAAACGCAAGAAAGGTATTCCGTGTGGAATACCTTTCTTGCGTTAATTTATAATTTATAATTGACAATTGATAATTATCCCCTAAGAATTTCAAAAGAAAAGGGCAATGCCTACGAAAGACATTGCCCATTTATAAATATCAATTATATTCGCTTATTGAAATGAATAAACTACTCCCATGATCTTCTTGCCTATTGCATCAGCCTCCTCCATTGAGTGTGCCTCAGAATAAACGCGGATGATAGGCTCTGTGTTTGACTTACGGAGATGTACCCACATATCAGGGAAATCAATCTTCACGCCGTCAATACCATTCACCTGTGCATCTGGCTGAGCAGAATACATCTCCTTTACCTTTGCGAGGATTGCATCCACATCGGTACTTGGAGTAAGGTCTATGCGGTTCTTTGCAATGAAATACTCAGGGAAAGTCTTGCGCAACTCACTAACCTTCACTCCCTTATGAGCAAGAGAAGAGAGGAAGAGGGCAATACCTACAAGTGCATCACGACCATAGTGGCTCTCTGGATAGATTACTCCACCATTACCTTCACCACCTATAACAGCGCCTACTTCACGCATCTTTGTGGTCACATTCACCTCACCTACGGCAGCAGCGCTATAAACACCGCCATGCTTCTCCGTAACATCACGAAGGGCACGTGTAGAACTCAAATTGCTTACAGTAGCACCAGGTGTATGCTCAAGAACATAATCGGCTACGCTTACAAGTGTATATTCCTCACCGAACATCTTACCATCCTCACATATGAATGCGAGACGATCAACGTCTGGGTCAACAACGATTCCGAGGTCATATCCGCCCTTTGCAAGCTCATCCATGATACCTGTGAGATTCTTCTCCAATGGCTCTGGATTATGTGCAAAGTCACCGTTAGGCTCACCATTCAGGAACTTATACTCCACTCCAAGCTTATCAAGGAGCTTTGGAAGGATGATACCACCGACAGAGTTGATAGAGTCGACAACAACGCGGAAACCAGCCTTCTTGATTGCCTCTACATCAGTAAGCTTAAGGTTGAGGACTGCCTCTACATGACGGTCATCAAAGTTCTCCTCAGAATACTTACCCATGTGGTCAACATCAGCATACTCAAATGCTTCAGCCTCAGCAATAGCAAGAACCTCGTTGCCATCATCCTTTGTTAGGAACTCTCCACGGGCATTCAGAAGCTTGAGAGCATTCCAATGACGTGGGTTATGTGAAGCTGTGATGATGATACCACCATCAGCACCTGCCATAGTAACGGCAAGCTCTGTCGTTGGAGTAGATGCAAGACCGATATTGATAACATCATAGCCCATGCCCATCAACGTACCACAAACTACGTTCTTCACCATCTCGCCAGAGATACGAGCATCACGGCCTACAACAATCTTGTTTGTTGAGTTCTTTGTGCTCTTACGAATAAATGTAGCGTAAGCCGATGTAAACTTTACGATATCAAGTGGATTAAGGGTATCACCGGCAGGACCGCCAATAGTACCACGAATACCAGAAATTGATTTTATCAGTGTCATATATCTTTATTCTTTAATTCTTTCTACTTTAAACTATCCTATACACCTCTTTCGTACGTTATTTCATAATAGTACGCATATATATAATCACTAGAAGAAGCTATCAAGTGCCCCATATCATGAGGAACGATAAGACGAACCTTTGCTATTTCCTCATTCTCATTTACAGGACGGCCAAGCTTTATGTAAGACAACGGCACACACCATCCTTGAGGCACCCCTGTGGGAGAAAGAAAATTGCCATTTCTATCGGTTGAATAATATTTATTGGGCATCGTCCCATGATATCCAGTTTTATCCTCTTTTACACACCACGATGCAATAAATGTATCAGAGTTGTTGAGCACATCTATCTTTTCATAATACTGCTGATCTTTTTGGGGGGCATCATTCACCAAACTCAATCGCTTTGTATCGTCCGTAGTATTGAGATTATACTCTTTGAAACGGCAAATCATCGTTGCACTTTCCCCATTCTTAAGGATGTTTCCGCATCCACGTCTTACAATCTGCATATAGACACCATCGCTAAAATGCACAAACTCATTCTTTGAAACATCGGTAATCGTGTCTTTTAGGAATTCCTCCTCTGAAATCACATTGATTTTCTGTCCTTTTATCTCACCACAAGTCGGGTTATCAATAAAACGTGAGATAGCAGAACGCTCATAGTCACGCTTTTCCTCGTATGTCTCGTAGTCATCTGTACATGAATACATCGTGATGCCAACAACGGCGAGCGTTAAGATATAAAGTATTTTCTTCATTATTCCTTATAATATTTTTTTGCGAGTGCTTCTTCGTACGAAGACACTTGCTTTAGCTTGTTGAGCTTTGCGAAAAAATAATGCGTATCAGCCCCTAAGGCTGGCGCATGTCTCTGATTTGCGAGTGCTTCTTCGTACGAAGCAAATAATGCGAGTCAGCCCTAAGGCTGGCGCATGTCTCTGATTTGCGAGTGCTTCTTCGTACGAAGCAAATAATGCGAGTCAGCCCCAAGGCTGGCGCATGTCTCTGATTTGCGAGTGCAAAATTAATAAATAATTACGAACTATTATCACAAATAACAGTTAATAATTAATAATTAACAAACCTTTAGCCTTACAGAATGGAATTATACTATAAAAACATCTTTCCGGGAAGGCTTGGTTAGGCTTTCTACAGCAACTCCGCAAACGCCTTGACTGCCTTCTTCACAATCTTCTCTGCCTCTTCTACAGAGCAGTATAGTCTGCCACCCGAAGCATTCTTATGACCACCACCGTTAAAGAACTGGGCAGCCATCTCGTTGCATGGGAAATCATCCACAGACCTCAGACTCACCCAGATAGTATTCTGCTTGTCGGTATCCTCACGAAGCGAGATCGACAGGCGATGCCCCTTGAGTTGCAGAGGCATGTTCACAAGTCCCTCAGCATCTCCCTTCAGATAGTGGAAGCGCTTCAAGTCCTGCTTTGTCAGGATATAATATGATGCCCTGAGAGGAGTGAGTATTCTCAGTTTCTCATACAGCACATATCCCACAAGACGCAGACGATAGTCGCTGAAGTTATTGAAAACATTACGGTATATCTTATCCTTGTCAATACCTTTCTCAAGAAGCAGACTTATGATATAGAATATCTCCGGACGGCTGGAATTGAACGTAAAGCCGCCCGTGTCGGTCATCATACCGCAATAAGCCGTAACCGCCATCTTATGCGTCATCATCTCATAGCCACCCAACTGATATATCAATCGGAACACCATTTCTGATGTACTACTCATCTCCGGACGTGAGATTGTCAGGACTGTAGGAACATCCGGATCAAGATGATGGTCGATAAGCACCTTCTTGCCCGGCGCTTTCACAAGCATCTCTCCCAAAGTCTCCGTAATGCGCGAAGGCACATTGAAGTCAAGGCAGAAAATAGTATCGCACTCAGCAAACAGTTTCTCCACCAGCTCCGGACGCTTGTCATAGCGCACTATGGTCTCTGACCCAGGCAGCCAATGAAGGAAGTCCGGGAACATATCAGGAACCACCACCGTGGCCTCCTTACCCTGCTGACGCATATATTCCGCCCATGTCAAGGTAGAACCTATCGCATCACCATCAGGGTTAGTGTGGCCGAGGACAAGCACACGCTCTGCCTCGGCCACAATATCACGAAGCTGAGATATTTCAGCCTCAGAAACGAGATTTAATTTCATGCATTCTTTTTCAATTAACAATTAATAATTAACAATTAACATGCCTGTCGGAGTAAGCGAAGCCTATGTTAATTGTTAATTATTAATTGTTAATTTTATTCTTAGAATAATTTGTTTGGATACACGCCCTCCTCAACAAGCTTCGCAATGCGAGCTACTGTATCAGGACGGTCCTCTGAATAAGTCACACCAAACCACTTACTTGTAGTATCAAGCACCTTGCAAGTTGCTGTGCCGTCGTTGATGAGCTTATTCACCATCAGAGGAATGAAGAACTCTGACTTGAGGTTCTTGATGTTTGCCTCATCAGAAAGGAACTCCTTAAAGTACTCCTCTGAATACTCAAAGTAGTCAGGAGTGAAGCCCCACATATTCATACTAACAGGAGCATTCTCATCTACGCGAACCCACTCGCCATCCTCCTTGTTGTCAGCACGATAAGCCACTGTACCATCCTCAAGACGTGCAATCTTTGTACGCTCAACACATGTTGTGAGGTTGCCCTTCTCATCCTTTGAGCAAACACCACGACTAACAGTACCGTTCTCGCTCAATGTGTTGCCTACGCGGAAACCTACCATAGCATACTGTCCCTTAGCGCCCTCTGGAAGATCAGCAAGATACTTGCCGATAACCTTGAAAGCATCACGGTTGTAGAAATCGTCGCAGTTGATTACGCAGAAAGGCTCCTTGATAACGTCCTTACCCATGAGCACGGCGTGGTTTGTTCCCCAAGGCTTCTCACGACCTTCTGGCACAGAGAATCCCTCTGGCAGAGCATCAATACCCTGGAAACAAAGCTCGCACTTGATCTTACCCTCATACTTTGAGAGGATCTGCTTACGGAACTGCTCCTCGAAATCCTTACGGATAACCCATACAATCTTGCCGAAACCGGCCTCGATTGCATCATATATACTATAGTCCATAATGGTCTCACCGTTTGGGCCCAGACCATCAAGCTGCTTCAAGCCGCCATAACGGCTTCCCATACCAGCAGCAAGGAGAAAAAGTGTTGGTTTCATAAATATTTTTTTGTTTTATACGTTCTTGTCACCAAGTGAAAGGTATTTACTGCCGATGGAATGATTTGCTAAACACAAACACCCATCACCTAAATATCGAGTGCAAAATTACAACTTTTTTTTTACCTACACAAATTTTAATGGTAAAATGATTCCACATAATAAAAAGACTCACAAAAAATGAATACGGCATTAACGTGTTATTAATTAACGAGAGTTCGAAGAACTTACTTTAGCTTGGTGAGTTTCTGCGAATAATTCAAGACTGCGAGGGCTGAAAGCCCGCCACTTAAAAGGGCAGTCCGATAGGGCTGTTATATACGGATGCGTGATTAAAGGAGCGCTGAAAGTGCGACACCTGAAAACTATGACTTTAGGTGTCGGTCCTTCAGACCTCATTCTCCCAAACAACCTCAATATAACAGCCCTATCGGACTGCCCTTTTAAGTGGCGGGCTTTCAGCCCTCGCAGACCATAATAATACGTGAATTCGACGAAAACAAAGCGCAGCGTTTATTTTCACCGAACTCCCGTTAAACTGACGTAATTTTACAGACTATCACTAAACTCTGTTCCTCCTATAAACAGCCCTACTTCCTCCGAACTAAGTCCAATGATAATACCATAATAATACCATTATATTACCATAATAATACCATTATAATACCATAAACTATGGTAATATTAATGTGTTATAATGGTAAGTTTTTGGTGTTTATATGGTTTTATCAAGAGAGTTATGAGGGAAATACCCCCCACTTACAGCCCAGGAAGTAGCGAGAAACGAGACTCTAATATATTAACGTGAACTCGAAAAAAGGAAACTGGTTTATCCTATTTATCTGAAAATTAGCGGAATACATATCGCGCCAGCTATCAGATAAATCAGATAAATCCGCTTCCATTTTTTTATAAACCACAGATTTTAGGGATCTCACAGATGCAAATCACGAGCGCAAGCGAGATAATACCTTATATCTGAAATCTGTGGTCACATAAAAATTAATGCGAAATTAATGTTTTATTAATGTCACAATTAATGTTATACAAAGTATAGAAAAATTTACGTCGAACTCACGTTATTCATCCCATTCTTGGGAACGGACTTACAACGGATTTACAACGGAGGTAGAACGGAACTAAGGTAGAGGCGAGACGAATGAATTAGAAAAAAAAGAATTTTCACACTACTCGTCAACTCGTCACCCTCAGCGCTGCAAGTTACTGTGGTTCTTGACATTACAGCGGTGATTCATTTCGTTTCACTCGTCACCCACTCATCACCCTCACATAGCATATCAATCTGATATAGAATAAGTTGCAGGGTTAATTCACTCGTCACCTTTTTCAGGGTGACGAGTGGAGAGAGGGTAAATTACGCATATAATACACATATTATCAATAAGATACACAGATTTTGGTGACGAGTCGGGTGACGAGTGGCATAGGGTGAATCAGCGTTGTAACCCCCAAGGGCATAACGACTTACAGCGTTACGGGTGACGAGTGACGAGTTTTTTAAAAACTCTTTTTTTGAAAGCAAAATTGCAATCTCCACATTACAATTTGCGTGATATCATGGAAATTCGTACAGGTCGAAACTTTTTCCCTGTTTTCCTTGGCTGATTTGAGATTTTTGTTTACTTTTGCATGACATAAGTTCCAATAGTCCGACAAAAAATGGAAATAAACTACAATCAATACGTCATCACGACAAAACATGTCATAAACAACAATTCTCCAATCATTAGAGTTATACACGAAAAAGATGGAGATTGGCAATTCCTTGGAAAAGAGGAGAATCTTAGCGAATCGGATGCCTTTGTCCTTTCTTTAGAGGAAATCCTATGCTTAGACAATACCCTTCAAGACGTGTTATCCCTACCTTTAGGAAAGCAAGTATACCGAACAAGTTCCAAAGGCAATTGGATTGCTAGTGACATAGATGATGAATGATTAGTACATTCCCTAACTTTATTAAAATAACGTGAGTTCGACGAATTCAAGACTGCGAGGGCTGAAAGCCCGACACCTAATAGGGCAGTCCGTAAGGGCTGTTATTCTATAGATGCGTGATTAAAGGAGCGCTGTAAGTGCGACACCTGAAGACTTTAGGTGTCGGTCCTTCAGACCTCATACCCCTTATATCGACAAATATGACAGCCCTAACGGACTGCCCTATTAGGTATCGCTCCTTCAGAGCTCTTTCAACCACATGATAGTCAACAATATGCAACTGAATAAATTCGTCGAACTCACGTTAAAATAGAAAAACATGAAAAAGAATGTGATTGTTTTATTTTTGTGTTTCTTTTCGCTAATGACATTTGCGCAAAGCACTAACACAACGCTAAAACTGGATTATCTCCCTGAATATCCATCTGAAATAGATGGAGCATGTTGTGGATATTATTTATCCCAAGAGGACTTAAAAAATGACAAACTTCTCATTGCAGATGATTTCATTAGCGCTTATATGATTATAAACGGAAAGAAAGAAGTTCTTTCAATAAAGCAAGGATCATCAAAACACGAAAGAGAATTTTCAAATGCCTCATACACGCTGACCATTACAATTTCAGAACAAACAGAACAGGGTTATGAATCTTTTGCACTAAAAGGAACCATAAAAATTCAAAATACTAAAGGCGAATCAAAATCATTTCCCTTTGTAGGAAAATGCGAATGGTAAATTCATAAAATCCCCCCAAAAAACAGGCGACTTATCTGTACAAGTCCTGAAAGGACGGTATAGTATAGGGTAGTGCGGGAGCGCTACCATGTTGGAATTGTTGTTTACGAGCCCTGTATGGGCGACATAATTCCATATTTATCAACATGATATGAAATTATATCGCACCTACGGCGCTATTGGAGAATGGTAGCTAATGTAACGTGGGTTACATCCACGCCTATGCTATTTCGCCTTTACAAGGCTTTTACCGTATAGGTTGAAAACTTTTCCCTGTTTTCCTTGGCTGATTTGAGATTTTTGTTTACTTTTACACAACATAAGTTCTTATAACCAACAAAAAAAATGGAAATCACTAATGTAATTAAATAAATGGATGTGTAATAATCGGGAAAAATCAACACAAAAAGTAATAATATTTGTGTTTCTATTTATGTTTTTTGTATCATGCAAGCAGTCATGTTTCCATGTTATTACCAATAATAACGTTGCTTATTGGTCACGTTATAGCAATGGAATAATTATGGAGTACTCAAAGAAAGACTCAATACTAAAGTATCTTAATGAAGATGGGACATATTGCAAGCAGAGTTCTTTAGAGGCTATTTACGGTATTAAATTTAGAATCACTAATGATACGTTATTTCGTTATGTAAACCATAACGGACTCATAATTATGTATGATACCATTCCGATTGTTTCTTATTCTAAAAAAACTATCGTTATTAGAAATAACGAATCAGAAAAGGTTCTATGGCATCGTTTGTCTAAAAAGATGATGAAAAAAAATAAAACTTCAAAAAAGTAGAAGTTGGTATATTTTTTTTCATAAAAAAGCATTTTCCACACCGCCTCACAACTCCTCGGTTGTGTGGGATTTCTCTTTTCTACACCTCTTCTGAGTTGTTCATCCACCGTTAATATTCCCTTGTCCCTCCATACCAAACTCGGTGTAGCTCCGATACGATATAGTATCTTCACCGACTTTGCACCGACTTTGGTACGGAGGAAGAGCGAAGGATCATAGGAGGTACAACGGAGGGAAATGCTTCTTAGAATGGATATCCGATGGCGAAGTTCAGACACTGGCTTTTGGAGAAGCGAGAGAAATTGAAATATCCGCTCTTGGAGTCATAGCGCGGGTCGTGTATGACAAAGCCCCAGTCAATTCGCAGGACGAAGAAATCAAGATCGTATCTGATACCCACACCTGCACCTACGGCAAAGTCTGTGAGGAACTTGCTTGCCTCAAATTTCTTTCCTACTCCATCGCCAAGAATATCATATTCGAGAGATTTCCTTGCATCGCTGAATGTCCATACATTACCGGCATCAACAAAGAGAGCACCATAGAGAGAACCGAACAGACGAGGGCGGTATTCAAGATTGAGAACGCATTTCAAGTCACCCACGTTTGATACATACTGATAGTTTCTCAAAGAATCAGGCAAGGATGACCTTCCTGGTCCTATGGATCTTGCAGAGAATGCCCTTATTGAGTTTGCGCCACCCACATAGTAACGCTCGGAATATGGTGCTGAGGTGGAGTTGCCATAGCATTTCAACACACCAAGCTGAGCATGAGCCACAACAGACGAATGTTCGTCAAGCATCCATGTCTTTCGCCAATCCACATCGAACTTCAGGAACTGCGAGAACGGAGTCTTGAAACAGGTCTTGTCCTTCTCGTTCCAGCTTCTTCCCAGAAGGGCATATCCCAAGGCAATAAGGTTGGACGACTCAGTTATCGTGGCAGAAAGATAGATAGGGTTATGATAGTTGGAAGGTGAGGTATATTTGTAGTTATACTTCATCTTCATAAGGAAATAGTCGTTCATAGACGCAAGGAGCACAGGCGACTTCTTCACTTTCTCGTGATAGTCGGCAGACACCTCTGCCAGTCGGTCATACTCCACTATGAGAGGCGAGAACTGATGTACGGATTGCGAAGCCGGCTGTATGGTATATGCAAGTTCTCCGGAGAGGATATGCCTTCTGAAGAATCCGCTTCGGTTGATAGTCTCACGAGCCACGGTTATCATAGTAGAAGGGGTATTCATCCAGCGACGACGGTGTTTCTTCAAAAACGTAGGCATAAGGAGTCGTGGCATTGTCAAGGTCATATCGCCCGAAATCTCATAGTTAGCACCATTATCTCCACTACCGCCTGTCTGGAACTCATAGCTTCCTGCCAGATTGAAGCCCAAGACCTCACCTCCACGGAAAGCGTTTCTCTTTGCAAAGCCAAGACTTGCACCCGGACCCATTCTGCCAGATGTCTTTCCAAGATAGTTAGCCTGAAGGGTAACATCGTACGGTTTGTCGAGGATACAGTTCACCGTCATGTCGAGGATACCCGCTCCTCGGCGTTCCTGTCCGTCACGGGTTAGCGACCTCACGGTGTCAGGAACTGTCAGAACCGTTCCGTCGGGCCTCAGTTTCTTCTTGAACTCAATACTCGTACTTGCATATACACCCTGACCTATGAAACGGTTCAGAGACTCCTCGTAGAGATCCTGCGAATAGAGTTCGCCAGAGCGGAGCTTCATATCAGAAAAAATCACACGACCACGGATAGGCGATTTCTTGCCATGAAAGTGCAGGGTGACACGACGACGGCTTGTAGAGTCGGTTAGCTGTTCCTGATTCTGTCTGCGAATATTCACGTCAATCTTGCCAATCATCCATTTCCAGGTAGCATCATCGGGGAGAGAGTCAACCATGTGAACCTGAAGCTGCACCTTTTCAGGCACTTTCACGGTATCAGCAAGATATGAGGTATATGACTGATTATAATAGTAATAGCCATGATTTCGGAAGATGGAGGCTATGCGTGAACGCTCGGCATCAAGAGCAGCCACATCAAACGGATCACCAACCTTTATCTTAGGCTTGTCGGCAAGAATGAGGTTTACGGCATCCTGCGGGAAGTTATGATAGCTGATTGTATCAATAGTGTATAACGGTCCCATATCCACGGTATATGCAACCTTAGCAGTTCGCGGACGAGCCACAGTATCGGTCTTGGTTGTCTTTGCCTTGCCGTACACTATGTCGTAATCCACATTTCCACGGAAATAACCGTGATTCTGGAGCACATTCTCGGCAACAGACACGCGAAGTTCAGGGTTCACATTACCCATAAGAACAGGCGCCTTACCGAATGTCTTGCCCATCCACTTTGCAAAACCGCTTTTCTTACCCTCGCAGGCATTATGAATCCAGAGGGCGTAAGGGATGGTGCGATAGTAGGAAGAACCGAACAAAGCGCCGTTAGGAGCGGTTGCAAGAGCCGCCTCCACTTCTGCCTGTGTCTCAATGAAATGCTCGCTGTTATCGTGATTCTGATAGTCGATAGGCTTCAAGCCTGTGAATAGCTGTTCGCCCGGCTCAAGGTGGGTTGAGCAGGAAGCGAGAAGGAGGAGAAAGAGGACAACGGCCTCTCCCCCCGCCCTCCCCCGTAGGGAGGGAGCTGGAAGGCGGAGGGGGAAGTTAATAAGAACCCCGAAAAACCGTTCTATATATTTCCAAATATTATTCATTTGAATCAACTATCTACTTTACTCCTTCAACTTTTATGCTATCTACTTTTACACTATCAACACCAAACTTAACGCCATTCACTTCTCCGTGTCGTTCTCTGGCTCCCTTCCCCATTACGGGGGAAGGGTTGGGGTTAGGGGTTGTAGGGGTTGCGTTAGGGTTTAACATCCTTCTCCTCATCTCCAAATTCTTATCACCAAACTGGAAGATATCCCTGAAGTTCTGCAACTTACGTTTCCACATATAACCGGCACCATACTGACCTACATAGCCTTCGAGGAAATCATATACGGCACGCTTGTAGAAGAGCTGGAGGTATTGGTTGGAGATATCGGAGGTGCGATACTGGAGTTCTACGTTATCAAAGAACGTGTTGTTCTGACCGCTTACATCAGAGCCGGTGGATATCTTTCCACCTACAGAAACAGAAAGGCGGTTGTTCCAGAAACGCTTTGCGAACTTGAATGAGTAGTCAGTATGCATCCTACCTGTCTCGTCAGAGCTTGTCTCCATACCTACCGAGAGGTCGAGAGTGCGGAGAGCAGAGCCGGCTATCTGGTTGATTTCCTGTTGGAGGAATGAGCTGAGAGCCGAGTTCATGGTGAAACTTGAGGTGTTATTCTCCGTGAGATACATACCCGTGGTGAGCATCGTAACGGCACGTTTTCCGCGTTCCTCAAGCGTCAGCATACTGAGCTCATCACTAACGTAAGAATCCTCTGGAGCCTCAATGACGAACTCAAGTCCCATGTCCTGAAGAGTCTTTGAGAGTACCACACCACACTCGAAGAGCACGGATTTCTTTACGCCGTTCTCTTCCACCATGGCCTTGTTCTTCTCCTTCGCCGTGATGCTGAGACGAGGATTCATAATGTCGCCCGTAAACTCGATATACGAATCAGGAGATATCTCGAATGTCTTCAGAGGAATTACAGGCAGAGAATACTTCATCTCACCTGATGAGATGGTGTATCTTCCTGTCATTGAGATATCACCACCTATATATTTCATTCTGAGACTTCCACCTCCGAGGATGTCAAGGTAGTTGGTGTGGTTGGTGTTGAGCCAACAAGTAACATGAGCACCTTCCTGAACAGTAACCGACAAATCGACAGACATACCATCCACCTCGGGACGGTTCACCACCAAAGGCTCATCGCCTGAGAAGTCGGTAAACGTTACGAGTTCCTTCAAGCGGTTATCGGTTGTGATAGGAGAATCACGAAGGATATAATAAAGGTCGCTCTTTGAGAGTACGGTGAGATTACCCCTTACCTTCAGTTCTGAAAGCTCTCCGTTTATTCTTCCGAAGAAGTTCACGTAGCCCTTACCATAAGCCTCGGAGCGACTGCTTTCCTTCGCATCAATAAGCAGGAAGTCCCTCGCACGCATACGCATGTTCAGGCTGATATGATCAAGGTCGGAGAAGTCTATATCACCCATTATCACGAGTGGCTGATCGTTATTGGCATACATCTGGAAGTTCTCAAGCAAGAGCTTTGAATTGGTGATGCGAACCGGGTCGTCATCAAACTTCATCGTTATGCCGTAAGGAACAGAAATGAGAGAAGCTCCCTGCAAGTAGATATCACCATTAACCACAGGCTTTGAAACAGAACCGCGTACCGTGAGCTGTCCTTCACCAGTTCCCTCAAGACCTATAATCTGATCAGGCACGAAACCGTTGGCGATATTCAACGGCAGTTGCTGCATATTCACGTCAAGGTCGATGCCTCCACCTTCCTCAACATATTCCTCTGGGTTATAGCCACCGACAACACTTGCCACCTCAACGCCATCCTTCAGCAGGATTCCGTCAATATGGTGAGTACCGTCTTCCATAGGCATATACACAAACTCGGAAGATATGTTACCTATTCCGCAGTTCTCATAGACGAGGTCCTTGAACTCCACAGAACTTGAAACAGAGAGATCATTCGGTGTCTGTATGACGTGGAAGTCACCATCCATAATACCACCCATCTGAGGCATGTAAGGAATTACAGACACAATCTCGGCAAGATTAAATCTGTGCAAAGAAAGCGTCACGTCCTGAAGTGCCTCAAGATTATCATCGTCGGTATATACCAGCAAACCCATGCCGTCGGCAGATTTCAGTTTAAGGTCGGCAGAGAGTCGCATATTTGGCGAGAACAGGATATAGTTGTCAGGATTTACGCTGAACGGCTTATATCCAAGCACATGTTTCCTATCGTCAAGTGAGATGCGGATACCTCGTGTCTCCATCACGGCAAGAGCGCCCAAATCCAGGATTCTCTGCTTTCGGGCATCGTCGATTATCAAGTCAACCGATGTTCCATTCGGAAGGAGAGAGCCTTTTGCCTGAGCCGTGAACACATACTGCGGATTATCCTTGCCGTTCTCCACATCCACCTTATATCGTATCTGTTCAGAATCAGATGTCAGGACAGCCTTTATCCTGTCAAGTTGCAAGGATTCTGTTTTGAGCGTATCAATAGTCATCTCACCATTTATTCCCGTAACTGGCGAGATATTGAAATCTGCAAGAATCTGCTTCACACCTATGTCGAAGCGCTTCATGGCATCTGCCACAGGATTATCCCTACCAAGTGACAGATAGACCTTTCCCTGCGGCAACTTACTACGGATATCCTTCTCACTAATGATACGTTTCTCCCATTGACGCATTACCTCTTCCATCAGAACATCAGAAACCTTCATCAGTTTCTTGTAGCCACCACTAAGGTCGGCCTTCAGGTGGAAGTCTCCGCAATCAGCTACGGCATGGGTAGTATCCGTACGTGTAAGGAGGTCGATGGTCATATCATCCGGGCGATATGCCTGCACAGAGTCTATGATTGTGAGGTCGCTCAGATTTCCCACCACCTTATAGTACTCGTCCATATCGGTGGCCAAATCAAGATGCGCACATCCCGCAATAGTCAATGGAGCCTCTGCAAGATAGAGACGATAGAGGTCGGCCTTGTTAAGTTCCGTGGTTATCGTAGCATCCACCTTCTTGCTAAGAAGAGCATCAAAACCGATTGTTCCGTCAAGAAGCGGATTCTTTGAAACAACCGTTGCATGAGCCTTGCCGCCCGAAAGGTCGGCATCAAGTTTCATATTGTTGAGGTTCCACTTGCTATATGCGAAATTAGTCACGGAAGCCTTAGCATTTATCTTGGTGCGGGAAGAGAATACATCAGTTCCCACGCCCGTTACATCAGCCTTGCCTGTGAAGCCGCCAAGTCCCATGCCCTTCACAAAGTGCCCCAAATGTAATCCGTCGGCCTTCAAATTGGCTTTGTAAGCCATTGCCTTTGCGTTGAAGTTAGCCTTTCCGCTCAAAGAGCCCTTGCCCTCAGTAGCGCGGAAATCAATGTCATAAATCTGACCTCTTATCTTCGCATCAGCCACGGCATGAACGGCTGGTATGCCTATCATCTTCGCCGTACTCTTATCGAGCATGGTCTTCACAAAGTCGAGGTTATAGGTCTGGGCATCAAGATGAATATCGGATACGAGTTTGTTGATATCCATGAACTTCTCCGCATATCCGTCAGCTTTCACGAGGAATGCCCCCGGAAGCTGTGCGTATGCGCTCTTGATATCCACACGGTTCATATTTCCGCTAGCAAGAAGTTTGATGGCAAGCGGTTTCCTCGGCCATTGATCCATGAACGATTTCGGCATATCGCCCATACCCATGCCAAGCAGAATATCCTCACTTCCAAGAGAGGCATCAGCATCCACATACACCTTACCCGGATTGATAGAATCCATCACGTTAAGGTCAACAATGGCATTTGCCTTCAGCGTTGAGGTTGCAATATCAGCATTAACATCACGATTGAGGGCAAGGGCGAAATCGGTCGTGAGTTTAAGGGAATCCATAGCAAGATTTCCTGTCAAGGATTTTACCCCAATACCGCATTTCTCCATCATCTGGCATTGCCTTATCCTCAAACTCATCTCCATAGCATTCACCGAGTCCTTGGGTGCAAGGAAACGCAAGGAGTCTATGCCCAACCCGATATTTGTGAGCGCTATGTGGTTAGCATCCAGTCCTTTAAGGCGAGGCTCAAAGTTGTTGTCATAATATATTGCGCCTTTCTGCCAATCCACAGAAGCTATGTTATACTCTCCCTTATACAAGTCGAAGAATCCCTTCTTCGCACTCACCTTACCCAGCACCGCCTTAAACTGAAGCGTATCGCCCGGCATGTGTATCGTGGCATCAGAATTTTCAATTGCAAGTTCCTCGGCACTTATCTTCCAGAACACCTCGCTCTTCGTCGTATCTTCAGGAACGGTATCGCTTAGCTCCACGTTTATATGGGCATCAGCAAGATAAATCTTAGCAAGGTCAACCGTCTCTTTTCCAAGGTCAATTTTTGCGGGAGCGGCTCCCTCCCTACGGGGGAGGGCGGGGGGAGAGGCCTGAGTTGCCTTCATTGTTAGCTCCCCTACTCTTCCTTTCACCCTTGCCTCATGCACGAGGTTGGCGGTATTCATCTTCAGCTCATAGACATCAAGCTGGTCGATATTCACCTGACTATCAAAAAGAGGCATCAACTGCACATCCACCACAGCCCTTTTCAAGTCAGCTATAGTATCCTTGCATTGAGGTAAAGAATCATTCTGCTGAATAACCTTCACGCCGTCCACCCCGAGATTGAGCGGGAAGACAAGGCAAACGCGCTCCACGCTGACCTCCATCCCCATCTCCTTAGAAGCATAGGCAGCAACGGTCTTTACCGCCCAGTTCTGAATAGGTGGAATATAGAGTGCAACGGCAAGAAGCACGATTAAGATGAAGGGAGTGAGCACAATACCAATAGCCCACTTCATGTATTTATTCATAAGAATAATCTTTGATTTGCCCACAAAGATAATGCAAAATTTGCACACAACAAAGACTTTTACATCTTTTTTCTTTGATATCCCGACAAAAACAAGTAACTTTGCAAAAAAATAACATTCAAAAAGATACAATCACCAACAAATATCGCCTCCCCACAAGCGATAAATACTATAAAACATCCTTCCCTTTGGGAAGGCTTGGTTAGGCTAATATGACTCCAATTTACGAAGACAACCATATCATTATCGTCAGCAAACAGAGTGGCGAGATAGTTCAAGGCGACAAGACAGGCGATACTCCTCTGTCAGAGACCGTCAAGGACTATATCAAAGTCAAGTATCAAAAGCCGGGGAATGTTTTCCTTGGCGTTGTGCATCGCCTTGACCGTCCCGTTAGTGGATTGGTGATGTTCGCTCGCACAAGCAAGGCTCTTGCCCGTCTCAACGAGATGTTCCGTGTGGGAGATGTTCACAAGACATATTGGGCTATTGTTCCAAGAATAAGCCCATCTCGGCCTCTCCCCCCGCCCTCCCCCGTAGGGAGGGAGCCGGAAGGCAACAACCATCCAAATCTTAATACATCAGCAAATCCCAATAGTCGAATCGGCTCCCACCCTACGGGGGAGGGCGGGGGGAGAGGCCGAGATGGGGCTACCCTCCTTACCCACTGGCTCGTTCGCAACGAGAAGCAGAACAAGTCGTATGCCTATGACCATGAGGTGAAGGATTCAAAGAAGGCGCAGCTAAGCTACCGTATTCTTGCCCACTCCGACCGCTACAGTCTTGTAGAGGTACAGCTATACACAGGCCGTCATCATCAGATTCGCTGTCAGCTTGCGAAGATAGGATTGCCTATCAAAGGCGATCTCAAATACGGTTCTCCACGAAGCAACAAAGACGGTTCTATCTGCCTTCTTTCCAGACACATGGAGTTCGTGCATCCTGTCAGCAAAGAGACGATACGAGTTACCGCCCCATTACCCGATGATGCCCTTTGGCAAGCATTCGGAAAGATCATCGCAAACAACGACTAACTATGGGATTATTATTCGTTCTTATCTTCTGGGCAATTTTATTCTGCATTATATCATTAGCACTCGGATTACTGGGCATTATTGCAGCTCTGTTATATAGTCATTATAAAAAAGTAAAAGTAAGGTTCCTTACATGGTTTATTGCTCCTGGAATACTCCTTTTCGGTTTTGCAGGCATCAACTTTGCTGTGAGTGTGTTTTATGGTATTATAACGAATTCAGACATAGGAATAGGCGACTATGCAAGCGAAAACATCAACAAGAAATATCATCTCTTTTGGATAGATGCATCCGATTGGAAAATTGACACAAGAGATTCTAACTCAGACTTTTGGGAAATCAAAGAATTCAACCATGTACAGGAAATATTGGAACATGACGATACCATCGCATTTACATCAAAAATAGATGATCAATATGTCCTTACTCAGTTGAATGCGAACAAGGTTGAATATGCGGTTATAGATTCGGCCTCAACAACCGATGTTCTTTGGAATAAATACACAAAGACGAGAGGCATAGACAGAGATGATGTATATACTTGCGATGAATATTACATAAGATATAGGAAATATTTCTTAATTGCTGTTCTCACTTTCAATATCTTCATATTCTACTTCATCTTTAAGAAGTTCAAAAGATTCTGGAAATTCCTATTCCTGAAGAAATAAATATTCGTTATTCCTCCGCTATGAACCAGCTAATAATTCGCTTTAAACGCAAGGGATTTGTGCGATTGCTGCTTTTGAAGCGGAGGTAGTGGTGAGGCATATTGGAGGTACGACGAAGGCAATTTGGGGCGAAAATCACGACTTTTACCTACCTTTTACCTACCTATACCTAGCCAAGGCTAGGTAGGTAGGTTTGACAGCGTGCGCATAACTTACAGATATACAAATAGATACACTATCTATCCTTTACATACCTACCTAGCCAAGGTAGGTATGTGTATATGTAATCTCGATATGAAAAATGACACAGTAATTGTTAGGTAAATATATATATAATAATGATATAATTTTTATTCTACTTCTCTATACTTTACCTACCTAGCCAAGGCTAGGTAGGTATGTATAGGTAAAACAATGAAGATATGGCTAATTATGTTTCGTGCAAGGTACGCAATAAATTGACACTCAACACATTGAGTAGAACGAGCACCGTGCTCGCTCCGCGGAATGCCAGCTTAAAATGATACCTACCTTACCTACCCTGAGGATATAGGTTGGGTAGGAATGATGCTAGCTAGGTGTGGTGGCATACTTGAAGGTATGGAAGAATCAATAGATAAAAGCCAATTTCCCGCAAAAACTGTACCCCTTATCGCAAAAACTTTTTATTTTTTCTTCGCCTTTGCCCAAAGGCTTTTTCTGATAGTTTTAAGTCTTACTACCATTGCCTTAACCTTAAGTCCGTTTCACCTCCGTTATAAAACCGTTCTAAGTCCGTTCTGAATCCGTTCCTTAGAATAGGCGAAAAATGGGATTTGGTAGGGATTTGCATAGGCCTTGCAAGGGAGTTGTACTTAGTTAAAAAAAATTCAATAAAAAACTAACGGACTACCCAGTTCTCTATTTTAATTGAATTTAATCTCTCTAAATGACCTACATTTTCTGTAACCATAATCGCCTTTGCTACAATCGCGGAAGAACCAATCAATATATCAAAATCCTCAATTGGTCGTCCTTGAGATCGTAATGCTCTTTTCTGTCTTGCATATTCACGGATTGCAAGTCCTGTAGGAACAACCTCAATATCAGAGATAAAAGACTCGATAATATTTACATTACGAGCCTTTCTACCATCATCGCGAACACCACAAAGCAACTCTCCGATAGTAGCTTCTGCAATACAGCATTTATCCCAACCTATTTGCAGAATTTTATTCACTACTTCCGGTCTGTTCTGTAAAAAATGAATACAGATACAAGTATCAAGCAGATACTTCTTTTTCATCACAAAGAAAAATCAATTACAGGTTTTGAACTACGTGAAGCATAGACATCAGAAATAATTTCATCAGATGTACGATCATCTTCCCAAGCACCAGCATATTTTTTAACCATAGCCTCCGTAATGCTCACTTTTTCAGAGACAGACTTATCCCTATGCTCAACCACAGAAGCAGTAAGCATACTTGCTAAACGCAATTTCACTTCATCGTTAAGATTACGAAGCATATTCCAATAATTATTGGTTATTGTTATATCTGCTGAACTCATAATATGTTTTTACTTTATGTTGTCAATCGCTAATACTAACTCGACTGCAAAGATAGTACTTTTTCCAGAAGAAAAAGAAAACAAAAGCACAAAAAGAATGTTTTTTACAAAAATTATGTAGTAATTGTATGGTTCTTCGTAAAATTGAAATGGATTTGAGAATATTTTCCCATAAAATATCGGGGATTTTATGAAAAACAAAAAAATATTCGGTTACAACGCATTTCATAGGCCTTGCATGGGACTTGGAACTTTCTATCTTTTAAAACAAAAATTCCACAAGCTTTATTTGCTTATCTAAAAAGAATATTGTATTTTTGTAGGCAAAAACAAAAAATTCAGCTTTTTTGCAAAAAAATTTGAATCTATGGGGTAATCATTCTTCATGCTTAGCTGTATTAAAGATAAACAGCAACAAAAAAATGGAACAAAAAGAACAACAGTTTGAACAGCTCTTCCATTCCGAATACGGCAGGATGTACCGACTGGCTTATATCCTGCTCGGAGATGAAGACGAGGCAAAAGATGCCATACAGGATGTCTTTGCAAGTCTGTGGGATGGTACTGTGGAGCTGCGTGAAGAATCTCAGCGGTCGTTTCTTCTGACTTGTGTCAGAAACCGTTGCCTCAACATAATTGCGCAATGGGAGAGGCACAGAAAGGTTGAGACTCAGATAGCAAACACGCAAGACATGGAATTCCCGGAACCATGGCAGGGAAGACCAGACGACGAGCTTATCGAGATAATACGCCACTATATCGACGGATGGCTCACCCCACAGACAAGCAAGATCATCCACATGCACTTCGACGACAGGAAATCCTATAAGGAGATATCCAATTCGCTCGGCATAAGTCTATCAGCCGTAAACAAGCACTTAGTGCAGGGAATGAAAAAACTGCGTCAAACTTTTAACCGCAAAGAAGCATGAAAAAAGAAGAACAAATAAGAATGCTCCTAAATTCAGAGCAATATACAGAAGAGCAACTTGATAAGATGCTCGAAGATTCCCACATCCCTACCCCTAGTGTGGATAAGGAGTGGCAACGTTTCAAGACAAGGACACAGGCTAAACAGTCAAAGCAGCACAGAAGCAAGCCTATGCAATGGGCTGCCACATTAGCCATCCTTGCTGCACTCTCCGGTATTTCATACGCCACTATCTCTCACTTCGTATCTGCAAAAGAAGATACAAATGTAACGACAACAACTGTGGTGGATGAAAAAGAGAATGCCGTTAAGTCTGCAAGTGTAGAAGAAAAGACAGACACCATAAGGACTGCCCAGAACTTCAACAACGTGCAGTTGGCTGAAATAATGAACCAGATCTCCAAAGACTTCGGCGTAAAGGTTGTCTTTGCCAACGAGAAGGCACGCACCATACGCCTCTACCTCTCATGGGAAGCCGATGACACCATTCAGGAGATCATCAACCGTATCAACCACTTCGAGAAAGTGCACCTCACTCTCTCCGACGAAACAATAACTATAGATTAAACGCCTCTCCTGAAATCCATAAAGGAGAAATGGCAAGTAACAAACGTTAGCCCGACGATTTGTTTTAACATTCGCTTGGCTACATAAATTAATGAAGAAAATGAAAGAAAAGCTATTATTTATGATATGCGGCCTTTTGGCTATGATGAATGTTCAGGCTCAGCCGCTGTTGAAGACTCACGTAGAAACTGGTGATGTTGAGGGTGTACTCGAAGGCAATGACCTCGCTTGTTATTATGCAATTCCTTTCGCAGCTCCTCCTGTTGGCGACTTGCGCTGGAAGGCACCGCAGCCTGCAAAGCCTTGGAATGGTGTGCTCAAAGCCAAGGAGCCTGCCAAGTGGCCTCCACAGCCTGAAAAGAGTTATGTGAAATACGATATGATGGACGAGGACTGTCTCTACCTCAGCGTGGTAACTCCTGCCAAGAAGAAGAACGAGGCTCTGCCCGTGATGGTATGGATTCATGGTGGCGGATTCCGTAGTGAACATTATGGCGGCGAACTATGGCAGAGTCTTGCCCGTCGTGGTGTTGTCACCGTGTCTGTGGCTTATCGTGCCGGTGCACTTGGCTATATGGCACACGAGGAACTGGCAAAGGAGAATCCCGATGGCCATTCCGGAAACTATGGCATACTCGACCTTATCTTCGCCCTGCAATGGGTACAGCGTAACATCAGCAACTTTGGCGGCGACCCTGCAAAGGTAACTATCTTTGGCGAATCAGCAGGTGCCATGTGTTGCAACATACTCTGTGCATCACCTCTGGCAAAGGGATTGTTCCGTGCGTGCATCAGCCAGAGCGGAGCCTTCATGTTGCCGGGCGACGTTGACCAGCCAACGGCTAAGACACTGGGTAATATGTTCATGAACCAGTTGCAGAAGAAGAGCATCGCGGAGATGCGCCAGATGGATGCCAGGTCACTCACAGGCAACGGCGTGAACTTCGTGGGCTGTACCCCTATCATCGACGGCTACGTTATGACCGCGCCTATCTACGACCTCTACAATCAGGGCAAATACAACGATGTGCCTGTACTGATCATGCACAACAGCGACGAGGCTGCCACGGAATTTGACTCCGTTAGCGAAGAGATGTATAACCAGCAAGCCACTCAGTTGCCTGGCACTTGGGGCGACACCCTGAAAGCCTATTACCCTGGCAGTACTGCCGAGGAACGCCTTTACAGCCTCCGCGACGTAGGTCGCGACCTTAATTTCGGATGGCCTGCATACGCTTGGGCTACCTTGCAGAAAAAGACGGGAAAGAGTCCTGTCTATGTGGCTTACCTCGCCCAGAAGTCTGACACTACCATCTATGCCAAGGGCAACCGCCGTGGTGCCGCTCATTCCGATGACATCATGTATCTGCAAGGAGCTTTCGACAAGAAGGCTGACAGATTTCCGCAGGAGAAGAAGGTTAGCGACCTGATGCAGCAATACTGGGTGAACTTCGCCAAGACTGGTGGCAATCCTAACGGTGAAGGACTACCTGCCTGGCCTTTGTTCGACGAGCAGAAGACTACCGTGATGCAGTTCAACAACGGTGCATCGCTCATCAATGTGCCAAACATGAAGGGCGTAGCCGTCATTGATCGCTTCTTCCAGTATGTCCGTGAAATGAAGATGAACATAGTCAATCGATAGGATGCTAACGAAATAAGTAACATAAAACCCGTAATCATTATGTCTTTCAATATATATTCTTTCAAGAAACTCCCATTTTGGGGGTTAGGGGGCTTAATATTCCTATTCCTTTTTGCCTCCTCCACAGCAAAGGCACAATCCTTGACGCATACATTCAGGAACACGTCTCTCTCTGACGCGCTCATCTGGATTGACAACAATCAGGATCGCTACAAGATAAACTTCATCTTTGATGAACTTGAGGATTTCACCGTAACGACTTCATTCAAGAGCACATCGGTAAAAGAGGCTGTGAAACAGGTGATAGGTTTCTATCCTATGCGCATAAGCTATGAGAAGAAGGAAATCTACGTAGAATGCGTTCAGAAAGCATCAACCAAACTCACAGGACACATCGTTGACGAAAACGGACGTCCACTTTCATTTGCAACTATATCACTTCTGTCTGTAGCAGACTCCAGCTTCATTACTGGTGGTGTGAGCAATGAGAATGGCGATTTCGTTATCCCATGCCAGATGAAGCAGGTTATCGCCAAGGTAACAAGCATAGGCTATAAGACCGTGACTCGCAAGGCTACAGTCGGACAAATGGGTAATATCACCATGCAGCCAGAGACATATACCGTAAAGGGCGTGGTGGTTAAGGGAGAAATTCCTCAGTACAAAATGACATCAGGCGGTATTAGCGTGGACGTAGAACATTCTGTTCTGCACGATATCGGTACAGCCGACGACTTGCTCTCGATGATACCAATGGTCAAGGGACGCGACGGCAAGTTCGAGGTTCTTGCCAAAGGTGAGCCAGAAATCTACATCAACAACAAGAAGATAAACAACACGAACGAGCTGAGACAACTGAAATCAGCCGATATCAAGAATGTTGAAGTAATCACCGCTCCTACTGCCAAATATAATGCCGAGGTTAACGCCGTTATCCGCATCAAAACCCTAAAGCCACAGGGCGATGGGTTTAGCCTTTCTTTCTATAACCAGTCACGCATCAACAACAAGTGGTATAACTATGACGACCTCACTCTGAAATACCGCACCAAGGGACTGGAAGCTTTTGCCAACGTAGCCCTCGACAACGGAAACTACAGCGCAGACCAGGACGTTGATCAGGAAATCCATATCAGCAAAGATCTGTTTAATGCAAAAGCGATACTTCCAGTAAGAAGCACATGGACTACGCTCTATTACAAGGGTGGCCTTAGCTACGACTTCAACGCAGATCATTCTGTAGGTCTTAGTTTCTCTTCGCAGAAAATCTTCTCAAACATTTTCAAGACAGATATGGAGCAGCACTATCAGAAAAACGGAGCTTTTCATGGCGATGTGCTTCTGCTTACTGATATTCGTGAAAAGAACAAACCTATATGGGAACTGAACACATACTATGTAGGCAAGGTGGGGAAACTGAATATCGATTTCAACGCCACACTATTGCGACGCGAAACAGAGAACAATCTCTATCAGTATGAATATAGCACAGAGTTCGGCAACCGCCCCATAACCAGCAACACCAACGACAAGCGCACTATGGCAGCCGGTAAACTAATTCTCACCTATCCTGTCTGGAAAGGTGAATTGAGCGGTGGCTCGGAGGTTACAAGTACCCAGAGTAATGGCTACAACTATAATCATGAGGGCATAATACCCGAGTCCGACAATGAGACGGATGAAAGGAACATTGCAGGTTTTGCCGAATATCAGATGCAACTGGGACAATGGCGTATGAATGCCGGTCTGCGATATGAGCACGTATCAACAAACTACTATTCGTTCGGCATCAAGCAGACAGAGCCAAGCCGCACTTACAACGACTTGTTCCCTACCCTCTCTGCCGCATGGCAAAAGGGTAAGTGGAGCGCACAACTGAGCTATACCAAGCGCATCACACGCCCGCAATACAGTCAACTGACCTCAATGGTGGTATATGACAGCCGTATGTTCTACGAAGGCGGTAATCCTCTGTTGCGTCCTTCCACCCGCCAGAGCCTCGACTTCATCCTGACATATTCATGGCTGAACTTCGCAACTGGCTATACCCGTGAGAACGATTTCTTTTCACACACAGGTAAGCTATACGACGAGGAGAATGAAATCATAATTCTTACGCCTGTAAACTTTGACCATCAGGATCGTGTATATGCCACCCTCACAGCATCTCCAAAGATTGGTATCTGGCAGCCGATCACCACTTTGCACTACTATCAGCAGATATTCGATGCTGAGAAATATGGTGCTCCAGAGAAACTGAACAAGCCTGAGTTCTCTGCACGTATGCAGAACTGGTTTACCCTCGGCACAACCGCCAAGGCATTGCTCGACATCAACTACACAGGCAGCAACCACTGGGGATTGATGTATCGCGGTACAAGCTGCTCCGTGAATGTCCGATTGCAGAAGGCATTCCTCCAAGGTCGTCTCACCGCATCGCTATACGCCGATGATATCTTTCGCTCTGCACGTAGCAATATGACCACATACTATGGCATAGGCACCACCGCCCAAAAGGTATATACCTACACTCAGGCAGTAGGTCTCACCCTAAGCTACAACTTCAATGCAAGCAACAGCAAGTATAAGGGTACTGGTGCAGGAAACGCAGAGAAATCACGTCTGTAGCAGTCATTTCGCAAATATGTTTAAGTTTATTATTCCAAATCCTCACATCCATTATGATGTGGGGATTTGTCATTCCCAACATATAGTAAAAACAAAAAAATCAGCCACCCCGTTTTCACAACGCAGTGGCTGTTTCAATTGCAACTAATATTCAATCATAATGGGCGAACTACTAAATTTTCCCCATTACGAGTGCAAAGATAACATTTTTTTTTAATATTGCAAACGATTTCACCAAAACTTTTGCAAATTAGTGTTATTTCACACTTTTATTTAGTATAAAGACGTTTTTTAAAGCAAAAAATCACTCATTTATCTCTTTTATGATCTGATTTGCGTTGTCAATGATTCGGAAGAACAGGCACAGGCCTATAATTCCACCGATAACGATTCCGACACCAAGACCGGCTGCCAGCGACCAGAACAGCTCCATATTGTCGGAGAAACGGAAATATACTTCCACAAACAGCCATATCAGCCAAAGCGGCAAGAGCGCCACGCAGTTTATAAGGGTATAGCGCTTATAACCGCTCTTGAAACGTGATACTCGCTGAGCAACCTCCAATATGCTCGCATTCATCAGTGCCTTGTCGGATATCATCCTCTTGTAATACACCTCCATCGACATACAGTATATCATAAAGATATCCGTTACGATGACAAACAGCCACGACAGTCCCAGATTATAGTGGAAAGCCAACGGTGAGATACAGACCGTTATGAGTCCGCACACAACAGCAGCAAACATCTTCCGCTTGATATCGTCTGTGTGGGCATTGATAACGCTATGTATGAGCTTGTCATTGACAATAGTCTGCTTGTCAACCTTTTCCTTCAGAATGGTTATCTGGGAGCGCAGCTCCTCTAAATTCATTTCTTCCATAGTTCTTACTTGTTGTTTTGGTTAATTAACTGTTGCTTGATGCGGAAGAGCTTCACACCGACATTCTGTGGAGTAATGCCAATGACAGCAGCAATCTCGTCATACGACATATTCTCCAGCCACATCAGCACAATAGCCCTGTCCACCATTCCAAGCTTCTGAATACGTTCATGAAGTTGTCGTATCTGCTTAGTGTCGGCATCGTTATCCTCATACAGATTTACATCCATTGTGAGGGGGATTGCCTGCACACGGCGTTTCTTCTTACGTTCAGCAGATATACAGGAGTTGAGCGTCACACGATATACCCATGTCCCAATCTTACTCTCATGCCGGAATGCCTCATAGCCTTTCCACAGGTTGACAAGAGCCTCCTGAAAGAGGTCGTTAACCTCTTCCTCATCATTAGAGAACATATAGCACACAGTATATATGGTGCCTTTCTGCTCGCGAACAAATTGCGCAAATTCCTTTTCGATACTATTCATCATCGTACTTGTTTTAACCATTTGACGCGCGGTCACAGCAATTTATTACATGAACTTGAATTTTTTTCATAAAAAAAGCTCACCACTAAAAAATGATGAGCCAGAACGTTATGCGTTCACTTGAGTTTTGTACCTGCTATGGTGTACTTCGTTTCACCATTAGCAATGATCACCTTGCCTTTATGTATTAGTTTCTTTGGTTTCAATATCTTGGAATTATCCGTAACTTCCTCTATGGAAGTATAGCCTTCATTGCCGTAGTAACCCTTTATGATGGCATCCTTAAGCTCGGGCATCGTCCATTTAAGATTCTGGCGATCTTCACCATCAGAAAGCATCATCCAATAAAAAGTGCCAATATCAGCCTTCTTACACTCCTCCACGAAATATTTCGCGAAATTCACCTTGTTCTGCTTGTACGAGGTATAGTAGTCGTCCAAATATTTATCGTCGTCGCCCTTAACAAGGTTATTTGACGTTCCCCACTCTCCGAAGATCACAGGAGCCCTATTCTGAAGATACTTCTTGATATCACTCAGCATCATAGCGCACTCGGTCTTTGCCCAGGAGAGGTCCTTGATGCTTGGATAGTAATGAACTTGGAAAATGATATGGTTCTTGGCCTCATCATTAGGATACTCAAGATTCTTCAACGGTTCGAGAAGATGCTTATTCCAGTTGCCTGAGCCATTGCTACCGCAGTATGAATTTACGATGAGGTTGCGATATGAGTTATTACCACCTGTGGCACGAACAGCATTGACAAACGACTGTGCATATTGGTTAACCGCCTTGTAGGAGTCGGCCGCAGAATCGGCATTATACTGCCCGGGAGCTGCAAATGAAGCAAAGCACCATGAACCGTAATTGTCGAGTATCTCATTATAACCCTCGAACAGCAGATGCTCGTCATAGTCCTTGAACTCCGTGGCAATCTGTTTCCAAAGGTCTTCGAAAGTGTCCTTATACTTATTATAGTTATCGGTAGAAGCACGCAACCATGCCGTTGTAGCATCACCGGTATCGTGATGCACGTTGATGATGCAATACATACCGTTCTTCACAACATAGCCAACAATCTCCTTCACACGAGCCATCCATGCAGCATCTACTTTAGTAGGCGACCATGCAGAAAGGTCCCAGTTGAGGTCATTAACCTTAACACCCATGTGAGGATACCAAGTCACGGGAACACGGATAGCGTTGAAACCAGCATCCTTGAACATCTTAATCAAAGCCTCGGTAGTGACAGACTGTCCCCATGCCTTCTCGTAGTCAGAAGTCTTGCGTTGCGTATACTTCTCAATCCACATATTAGTTGTAGAACCCGAATTGGCATCAAGGGTATTGCCGAGATTCCACCCGACACGCATATTCTTAACGGCAGAAGTAGCCGACTCAAATTCCTGAGCCAACGCCTGCACGGAAGAAGCCAACAGCATAGAAGCTGCGAAAAGTAAAGATCTCATCATACAAAATCTAACATCTTAATGCTTAAGGTCCAAGGTCAAATGCCAAAAGGCAAAGGTCAAGGCTCTAACTCCAACCTCCAAACCCTAACCTCTAACCCACAAACCTTTGCGGGGACAAAATTACTCATATCTACACAAAACGTTATGACCTTATTTAGCAAAACATGACACTTTCTTGATATTGGTCAATAATTATTCCCGAAAGAACCACCAACACATTATTACATATATAAACGCCCCCAGTTTTTTAACGCCAACCCACTGTTTTTTGCTTGTTTAGCCTTTATTGCATTCAGTGTTTGTAAAAGAAAAAAATTCGTAACAGAGCGAATTCCACTTGTAAAATCGTACGGAAAATCGTACGTTTATTGCAATCCGTATTGTGTATTTGTAAAAAATGTTTCGTTTACAATTATCGTCTATTTTTTTTTGAAAAATATTTGGTTGAATTAGCAAAAATACATAATTTTGCCAATGAAAAAAAGCTAAAAGCTGAGAAAAATCCATGAGAGCATAAGAAAAATGCAACTAATTTAAACAGGGGAAAAACTCAGCTTATATTAATAAAAAAAGAAATCACATTCTAAAAGGAAATAGATATGAAACGTATTATTTCATTCATAATGGTGACTTTGCTAACTGTAATGTCAGCGTTTGCAAACATTGCGGAAGGTGTATCTGGAGACTGCAATTGGGTTATTGACAACGATGGTAACCTGACAATATCTTCTGAAAGTGACGATATCGCTGATCTCGGAACATGGGTAGGTGATTCAGCACCTTGGAGCAACTACAGGGATTCTATCACCACAGTAGTATTTTCTTCTCCAGTCAATGCCAAGACATGCGCATATATGTTCAAGGGTTGCTCAAACCTGAACGCGGTGTATCTCGACAACTTCTATACTAATGAGGTTACAGATATGAGCTTCATGTTTGCCGGCTGCACTTCACTTGAGGTTATTGAGTTCGACATGGCAGCGTCAGCACAGGACGATATGTTATCTCGCGACAATTTCCTTACTGGTAGCGTAACGAACATGGCTGGTATGTTCGAGGGTTGCAAGTCATTGCAGTCTTTCTTCCTTCAGAATCTAGATATTCATAGCGTGACGAATTTCAGCGATATGTTTGCCGGCTGTTCTTCTCTTGAGCACATGAACCTCACAGTAAACAAGAACGCTAACGGTTCATCACTCACCGCTATCAACGACATCGAATAAGGAATCAGAAATGGTGAAATAAGGATAAAATTCAAGTAAAGAGACGGATATCAAGACTCTCAGGGTGGCTCGGTTATGATGCACTCTGAGAGTTTTTATTGCTGTCCGCTAAAATCATTATCTTGAGTTTTTCGAAGACCCACGGAGCATAGGGAAGGAACTTGCTTAGGCTCATCAAGCAAAAGCAAGTGTTCGCTGTGGTTAATCCCAAAAAAGGAAAACAGATGTATCGGATATATCGGAAAAGAATTAATGCGATATTAATGTGTCATTGATGAAAAATAACTTTGGAGTAATCGAAAAAACGTGAAATCACGATAATTGGCAAAGGAAATGCCCGGGTAGGAGAAAATGTGAAAAAATCACACGAATTGCTTTTTCGGGTAAAAAAAACTTTGCGATATAATGTTTATGTATTAACTTTGCACTCGGAAATCCGAGACGGGCACCACTTTACAAGTGACTATCCCTATTTCCTTCGTGCGAGGAAGCACTCGGAAATCCGAGACGGGCACCACTTTACAAGTGACTATCCCTATTTCCTTCGTGCGAGGAAGCACTCGAAAATCAGAGACGGGCACCGCTCTGCGAGCGACAAACCCTATTTCCATATATTTGTCGTTCGTCACATTATTCGTGCAACTCATCACTCAAAGTTGGTCGTTTAAAGGCGATTCCGTAATTTTGTAAACTAAAATTAGTTTATAGGTGTTGGATGTAAAGCAGAAAGGCATAGAGAGAATTCCCATTCGTGATAATGTCGTAATCAGCAAGCCTTGAACAAAAAAACACCACATCACCCATCACCCAATAAAGGCAATAATGGCAAAGAATATCAAACTGCAACTGAAACAACTCTACGTTGCCACATTCCTAGGTGTCGTAGTTCTTCCCTGTATGAGAATATGCACCGATGTCTATCGTAATGTGAAATACTGGGAAGTGAAGAGCCCTGGGTTTATTGCCTTCGACGTGATAGCAACGATTGTCGTATGCTATGTGTTCCTGTATATTCTTGGATGGTGGACAACATATACTCAGAAGCATCAGTCAAGTCTGTGGAAAGGGTATGGCGTAACCGTTGCCATTTCCTTTGCTGTTATTGGTTGCGATGCGGCAGTAAGGGCTTACCTGCAGTATCACGCATTCTACTCAATGAAGGAAATGAGCGTGCCTCTCGTAGTCTCGTCGCTCTTTGGCTGTATCTGTTACGGAATTCTGCGTCATAGCATAGATGAGGCAGAAAAGAGAAGACTGCAGATAGAACAAGCCGAACTGAAGAATGAACAACTTAACTCCGAACTACGTGCGCTTAGAGCTCAGTATCACCCTCATTTCCTGTTCAATGCGCTTAACACTATATACTTCCAGATAGGACCGGAGAATGAGACTCCACGCCACACCATCGAGCTCCTCAGCGAAATTCTGCGTTATCAGGTTAACTGCGGCAGTGAGAAAGTTCCGCTGCAAAAGGAGATGGAATATCTGGAGAAGGACATAAGTTTCCGCAGACTGAGATGCTCTGACAGACTTAGCCTCAAAGTTGATTTCAGTATGATGGAAGATAATCAGAACGACATGATATATCCGCTTATGTTCACTCCCCTCGTTGAGAACGCATTCAAATATATAGGAGGCAACGAACTGAGTATTGACATCAAGATGTTCAAGACAGGAAATCAACTTACCTTCACCATTATCAACTCGGTTCCGCCCGTCGATGCTCAGATGCCTCTCAAGGCAAAGACAGGAACCGGACTGGACAACCTGCGCCGACGATTGTCGCTGTTATATCCTGACCGTCACGCACTTGAATTAACGAGAAACAACGACTTTTACTCAGCAAAATTGACATTGACTCTATGATAACATGCTTTATAGTTGACGATGAGCCTATTGCCCGTCGAGGACTCAGAGAATATATCACGCGCGAAGGCGACATCAAGATTCTTGCAGAATGTGAGAATATCATTGAGCTTCGTATGCGTCTGCAGGAGATGTCGCCAGATATAATATTCTTAGACATCGAGATGCCATACGCATCAGGCATGGATTGGCTTAGCACCGCCAATACCTCGTCTCTCGTCATCCTTACCACTGCATACGAGCAGTACGCCCTCAGAAGCTATGACTTCAACGTAGTCGACTATCTTCTCAAGCCGATTCCTTACGCACGTTTCTCAAAGGCCATAGTCAAGGCGAGGAAAATGCTCCAGAAAGATTTAGAAACTGAAGGTGTAGATTATATAGTGGTCAAGGTGACTCAGACAAAGAGACATAAGATTCTGTTCCGTGACATCACCTATATTGAGGCACAGCAGAACTATTGCAACATACATCATCGCGATGACACCACACTAATGGTTCGCACTACACTCAATAGTATTCTTGAACAACTGCCTTCAGATATGTTTTGTCAGGTTCATCGCTCATTCATAGTCAACAAAACGAGAATAACGAGTATGGATACAAGCCGTATCAATATCGGAGGTGTCTCCATCCCAGTCTCACGAACCTACAAAGAGAAGCTATTGTAACGTGAGTTCAACGACTTGCTTTAGCTTGGTGAGCCTAAGCTCAACAATTTTCTACGAATCATATTTTCTTTGTCCCGATTTTTTCGAGTATTCGAATTATTTTTCGCTGAAGCTCAACAAGCTACGCAAGTCGGGATAAAAATTGACGATATTTTTTTCGCCAAGCTCATCAAGTTGAAGCAAGTCATCGAACTGACGTTAAATTATTTGTCTCAACTAATAATCAACCTCCACTCTGCCTTCACTATTCTTCCGCCTTTCTTCCTATATTTAACTATAGGATCATAGGAGGAAGAGCAGAGGATCATAGGAGATACATAGGAGTTACCTAAGCCCTACCCCACAACAAACAATCAGCAACTGTCTCTTTTTTTGCAAGACAATTGCTGATTGTTAGACGCTTTTGGTAATTTTATGACAAATTAGTATTCCTCTTCGTCGAAAAGGAAGTCTTCCTTTGATGGATAGTCAGGCCATATATCTTCGATTGATTCATATACATCGCCTTCGTCTTCTATCTCTTCGAGGTTTTCAATTACCTCCATAGGCACGCCTGAACGTGTGGCGTAGTCGAGCAACTCCTCTTTGGTTGCAGGCCATGGAGCGTCTTCAAGTTTTGATGCTAATTCAAGTGTCCAATACATTGTTTATAGATTTATTCGTTTTACTTATTTTTCAAAAGACTAAACATGCTAAAGCAAGTCAATTCGCGCGCAAAAGTACTACTTTTTTTCTGAATTGCAAGTTTTTTTCCATATTTTTTCATCTTTTCGTGCAAGAAAATTGAGTTTTCTTGCTAAAACGAATAAATAATCACTTAAACGGTTGATAAACATGACTGGTTCGTCTGCAATTTCCGACTCTCTCGACAAGGCAATAATGCGCCTTTCCGTGCGTCGGCAAACGGTTCTACAGACATGACATTGCGATGCCGCGATAGTACCTCCCGGCAGTACGAAACTATGGAGCACAGGAAGGGTTGGCTGTATCTCGTCAATCTCCTTTTCAAGTAGCTCTGTTTCAGCAGGAAGCTGCGACAATATGCCGTTTATGTGGCCGTCGAGCCATTCCGGTTTTTCTTCAAACAAAGAGGCATCGGTGGCAAGGTATGAGCCAACGTTGAACAGGGTATTGTGAACACGCCCAAGCACTTCGAGTATATGCTCATCGTTAATATCCTGTTCGATATATGCAATGAGCAGTCCGATGTGTGATGAGAGTTCATCTATTGTGCCATAGGCATCAAGGCGGGTGGCAGACTTGTCAATTCGTATGCCTCCCACAAGGGATGTCATTCCCTTATCGCCAGTTCGGGTGTAAACTTTGGTTATTTTCATTTTCCTTGTTGTTGGGTGATAGGTGTTGGGTGATGGTGGTTTGTACTATACGCTAACACCTAACACCTAACACCCATCACCTAATAAAAGTTAATCACATGCCCCTCTGTATATCTCTTCTCGTCATAGAATGCGATGCCGAGATAGTAGAGGTCGAATGATATTATATGTTCTTGACTAATATATTCTTGCCATTGTTCGTTTAGTTCAGTAGCTATGAGGAGTGGATAACGGTCTCTCCCCTCACGAGGGAGGGATTTTTTTGAGACACCAATACTATCTAAAGTCTCTCCCCCTCGGGGGAGTAAGGAGGGGGGCTGGATTGGTATTTTCATTATCTCACTCTTCCTACACCCAGCCTTCAGATGCGCTTCCATAACAGGAGGTAAAGTTCCGATAACACCTATCTGCGATGCCTGCGCATAGTTGGAGACACGAAGAAGAAGCTGTGAGAGTTTCAACAGGAAACTGCTGGTATCGCCATAATGTGCTTCCAGTTCGGCATACAACGCATACGGCCATCTTTCGTAGATAACCTCCCTTACAAAGGCATAGTCGGTAGGCGATTGAACCCCGAAGCCCGCACAATGGCGAATGCGTTTGAGGAAAATAAAAAAACGAAAGAAAAAGCCCAGCGGCCCCTCACCCGTCCTGCGGACACCCTCTCCCCTTGGGGCGAGGGAAATGTTAGTATTATCGCTCATAGGCATTTAAATTAGGTTTAGGTTGCTCTCCTCCCTTCCCCATCACGGAGGGTAGTCCGGTGTTGATAACATCGGAGTATGTGATGAGGTTGGAGTTAGGGGCGTTACTTGTTTAACTCCGGATACGTAATCCTCGTGTGATACATGCTCTTGAGCTTGTCGATAAGCACACGCTTGGAGGTGGCGATGTCACGGAAGGTGATAGGACACTCACGGAAATACCCGTCAGCCACCATACCGTCTATGATACGATTCACAAGTTCGGTGATGCCTTCCTCTGAATATTCCTTCAGCGAGCGTGACGCTGCCTCAACGCCGTCGGCCATCATGAGGATAGCCTGCTCACGGGTAAACGGATTAGGTCCAGGATATGTGAACGGAGCCTTGTCCACTTCCGCATCCGGATGTGCATTCTGCTCTGTGATATAGAAATATTTCGCCATTCCCTCACCGTGGTGGGTGCGTATGAAATCGCAGATGACATCAGGAAGTCCCTCGCGCTCGGCTATTCTGAGACCTTCCTGCACGTGATTGACAATGATCTCCGCACTCTCGATAGGCGTAAGGCGGTCGTGCGGATTACTGCCACGCTGATTTTCCGTAAAGAAGGCCGGAGCCGATATCTTGCCTATGTCATGATAAAGGGCACCTACGCGCACGAGCAACGACTTCGCACCTATCTTCGATGCTATCTCCGAACCTATATTTCCAACCGTAATGCTATGCTGAAGAGTGCCCGGTGCAACCTCAGACAGACGGCGCAATAGGTTCTTGTTGGTATCTGAAAGCTCGAACAAGGTCACGGAAGATGTAAAGCCGAACACTTTCTCCACAAGGAACATGAGCGGATATGCAAGCAGCAGCAGAATTCCCGAGAAGACAAAATGCACAGCCATCGAATGGTTAAGGGCAATATCCTCTCCCGGCTGCATAAGCTGCAGGGCATAGTGGGCTGCAAGTGCCGCAGCTGAAGTATATACAGCCGCAGTGAATATCTGTGCCCTCTTTGACAGTTCGCGAAGCGAATAGATAGCCACAAGACCTGACGTTATCTGTATGAGCAGGAACTCGTATGGCATGGTGAGCACCAACGAGCAGATAAGAATCATTGTGATATGCGCAATGAAGGCGGTGCGCGAATCGAGGAACACGCGCACGAACATAGGGAGCATAGCCAACGGCAGCACATACACAGAGAAGATGTTATACTGAACCATCAGCGATACCAATATAGGGAATATCGCAATAAGACAATATACCATTGCCAGCGAGCGTGGCTTCTCGAAATAGTCGGCACGGAACAGGTGGAGATATATAGTGAAGATGCTGAGTATTATGAAGATGAACATAACGCGTCCCCACATCGTCGTCTGCTTACTCCTATCGCTGAGATGCTTCTCCATCTCCGAAGAATAGGCATTGAGCTTGCGCAGGGTCTCGTCCTTTATTATCTCTCCACGGTCAATAATTCGCTCTCCCTTCTTCACCTGACCGCACTTAGCTGCAATAAGGGCAATCTGACTGCTCAGTTCGTCATTACTGCGTATGCTGTCATATTTTAGGTTTGAGACAATATATTCGTTAATATTACATTTCTGTAACTGAGCCCTCACCGCGCTTATCTGACTGTCTTTGAAGAATCGCTCGTATGCCATCATAGGAGTGAGCAGAGTACGCACACGATGGCTTTGCGACATTTTCCCCGTCACGATACGGATATATGCTGCTGTGTCTCTGTTCAAACGGGCATAGTCATTCTGCGAGATGATACCAAGAGAATAGAGCTCCGCGAGTTTCTTAGCCACAAGTGATATGTAGCTGTTGGGCAGTCCTTCTATTCCATCCTGATTGCGTGCAATGAAGCGCTTAATCTGAATCTGCGAAGTGGACAGGTTGTTGATATAGTAAGGGGCAAACCTCCTTCTTACCGAGTCGCATTCCGCCTTGTAGGTCGCGGAATCCTTCGGAATATCAAAATCAAAAGTAGCGGTAACGGCTGTCTGAGTCCATGGAGACCCCGCCTTCGCATTATACTGCGGTGCCGAGCTTTGCGGCATCGCAATAACAATTACGATGGTACAGATGGCTATGATTCCTATGCGCATTAGAACGCGCTGCCAAGACAGTTCGTCGCGTGATTGGAGTGTTGACATCTATTTTATTTACTATTTAGCTATGTACTATTTACTATTTAGCTATTCTGCATTTTTCCAGAAAACAGCCTATTTTGAGTGCGAAAATAATAAAAAAAAATAGGATAATGGCGAAAATATGAAAAAAAGTTCGCTAAAGTGCGATTAAAATGCTAATTTTGCATGGAAATTTAGAAAATTAAGACATACAATGGATAGAAAAGTAAGAGTGCGCTTTGCACCGAGTCCTACTGGTCCGCTACATATCGGCGGCGTTCGTACTGCGTTATACAACTACCTTTTTGCCCGTCAGCATGGCGGCGATCTCATTTTCCGTATTGAGGATACCGACTCTCAGCGCTTCGTTCCAGGAGCAGAAGAATATATCATCGAGTCTTTCCGTTGGTTGGGCATTAAGTTCGACGAAGGAGTAAGCTTCGGCGGAAATCACGGCCCATACCGTCAGAGTGAGCGACGCGACATCTACAAGACATACGTAAAGGAACTCCTTGCAAATGGCAAGGCATATATAGCATTCGACACACCCGAGGAACTTGAGGCAAAGCGTGCTGAGATACAGAACTTCCAGTACGATGCCCATACCCGCATGCAGATGCGCAACTCCCTGAGTATGCCTCGCGAGGAGGTGGATCAGCTTATTGCCGATGGTAAGCAGTATGTTGTCCGCTTCAAGATCGAGCCGGGTGAGGAGGTTCTCGTAAACGACCTTATCCGTGGTGAGGTTCGTATCAAGAGCGATATTCTCGATGACAAGGTGCTCTATAAGAGTGCCGACGAACTTCCTACCTATCACCTTGCAAACATCGTTGACGACCACCTCATGGAAGTCTCACACGTCATCCGTGGTGAGGAGTGGCTGCCAAGTGCTCCGCTTCATGTACTTCTCTACAAGGCTTTCGGATGGGAAGACACCATGCCTCAGTTTGCCCACCTTCCTCTGCTTCTGAAGCCAGAGGGCAAGGGTAAGCTATCAAAGCGTGACGGCGACCGACTCGGTTTCCCTGTATTCCCACTTGAATGGCATGACCCAAAGACTGGCGAGATAAGCTCAGGCTATCGCGAGAGCGGTTATTTCCCAGAGGCTATCGTAAACTTCCTTGCACTTCTCGGATGGAATCCGGGCACAGAGCAGGAGGTATTCTCTCTCGAGGAACTTGAAAAGGCATTCGATATCTCACGCTGCTCTAAGGCTGGTGCAAAGTTCGACTATAAGAAGTGCCAGTGGTTCAACCACGAGTATATCCTGCGCAAGAGTGCAGAGGAGATTGCCGGACTATTTGCTCCTATCGTGGCAAACAATGGCGTTGAGGAGTCAATGAACCGTATCGTCAAGGTTGTTGAGATGATGAAGGATCGTGTGAACTTCGTAAGCGAACTCTGGAATCTCTGTTCATTCTTCTTCATTGCTCCTGATACATACGACGAGAAGACGGTGAAGAAGCGTTGGAAGGAGAACTCTGCCGAGGTAATGACCGAACTTGCTACTGTTCTCGAAGGTATTAGCGACTTCTCTGTTGAAGGTCAGGAGCCTGTCGTTATGGCATGGGTTGAGAGCAAGGGCTACAAGCTCGGTGACGTGATGAACGCCTTCCGTCTCGCACTCGTTGGCGAGGGCAAGGGTCCTGGCATGTTCGATATCTCCGCTTTCCTCGGCAAGGAAGAGACATTGGCCCGCCTGAAGAGAGCGGTGGAGAAATTAGGCTAGCCCACCCAGTCCCTCCCAAAGGGAGGGTTCCTCCCCCCTACCCCCTCAAGGGGGAGTAGTTAGTATTTCCAATCAAGAGGTTATCAACAAAATTACATAAATAATTAACCTGCCACACCAATAGGGATAATTACTATAAAACATCCTTCCCTTTGGGAAGGCTTGGTTAGGCTTTCTATGTATAACATCATAATGTACATAGTGCAACTGGGAGTTGCAATCGCAAGTATCTTCAACGGCAAGCTGAAGAAGATGTGGCGTGGAGAACGCGATTCGTTTCGTGTGCTTCGCGAGAAGGTTGACCCAAATGCACGATATATCTGGGTGCACGCAGCATCGTTGGGCGAGTTTGAGCAAGGTCGCCCCATCATCGAGTATCTGCGTGAGCATCGTCCGGAATACAAGATTCTGCTCACTTTCTTCTCTCCCTCGGGATACGAGGTGAGAAAGAACTATGAAGGAGCGGATATCATCTGCTACCTTCCTATCGATACTGTCACCAATGCCCGTCGATTCCTCAGAACCATACGTCCGGAGATAGCCTTCTTCATAAAGTACGAGTTCTGGTACAACTACCTGCACATCCTCAATCATCGCAAGGTGCCGGTATATAGCGTGAGCAGCATCTTCCGTCCTAATCAGGTGTTCTTCCGCTGGTACGGCAAGGAATACGCCCACGTACTCAAGTGCTTCACAGCCTTCTTCGTGCAGAACGAGGAGTCAAAGCAACTGCTTGAGAACATAGGCATCAAGAACGTGAAGGTAACAGGCGATACACGCTTCGACCGCGTTATGCAGATAGCCGACCAGTCACGCACACTCGAACTTGTAAAGGCATTCAAGGACGGCAAGCCCACATTCGTTGCCGGCAGTTCATGGCAGCCCGACGAGGAGATATTCATTCCTTACTTCGAGAAGCATAAGGACTGGAAACTGATCATCGCGCCTCACGTCATAGGCGAGGACCATCTTCAGCAGATAGATGCCCTGCTTAAAGGCAGAAAGGTGGAGCGATACACCGAGATGATGTCAATGCAGACCCGTGGCAAGCAGCCTCTCGACGACGATCTCGTAGAGCGACTCCAGAATGCCGAGGTACTCATCATCAACTGCTTCGGACTCCTCTCCTCTATATATAAATATGGTGATGTAGCCTACGTAGGCGGAGGATTCGGAGTAGGCATACACAACGTGCTTGAGGCTGCTGTATGGAATATGCCGGTAGTATTCGGTCCTAACCACGACAAGTTCCAGGAGGCCAAGGAACTCATTGCTGCCGGTGGCGGCTATCCTATCAACGGCTCTGACGACTTTGCCAAGATAATGGACAGCTTCATTGCCGACAAGGCCTCGCTCGCCACTTCGAGTCAGAAGGCAGGCGAATATGTCAAGAGTGCCTCCGGAGCAACCGACAAGGTGCTCGATGCAGTTAATCTTCAATAGTGCATAGTGAATAGGTTAATAAAAAATGCCGTTCAGACGCAATTCTGAGCGGCATTATTGATTAGCGTAAAATTCCTCTAATTCCAGATATTTTTGTGGGGCTTATGCACTATGAACTACGCAGCGAGTTTTACGAGCGAATAGCTTACCCCTCGTTTTGACTTCACCCTTGCAACCTTCATCTCCTTCATAGCCTTGCCAATCTTGATAGAATTGATCTGACTGTCAGCCACATCAGGATATTGCTGCTTCAGAATCTTGCGAATGTCGAGCGAAGTGAAAGCCCCATGTTTCTCGTTGCCTTGCGGCTTGCGGAACATACAATCAATCATCTGCTCCAAATCCAGAGTCTGCTCGTAAGGCGCGTTAAGTTCCTGTATTCGCAGCGTCTCCTCGTTGGTGTACCAATATCGCAGTTTCTCATCACGAACCTCATAAAGCAGTTGGGCATACAACTGCTCATATTCAATCTCATCATTATTGTTGATGACCTCGCCATTCGGAATCTCAATAGTCAGGAAACGACGTGAGCCTGTCTTATCAACAAGCGGGTGACGGTTGTTTGTCGTAGCAATGAACGATGCGAAACGCATTCGCTCGTCAATTGTCTTGCCATAAATCTTGCGTCCGTTTACCTTCACCTTCGATAGAGCCTGCTTTATCTGCGCCATCTGACGAGCGTTATACATATCAATCTCGTCAAGGCAGATGAGCAGGCAACTGCTCAGAGCCATCTCCTTATCAAACTTATTTGCAAGGTTGAAATGGTCGAGATAATACTGACGCAGATGCTTTGGCAGGAAACGCACGCAGAACGTACTCTTGCCACAGCCTTGATTGCCAATGAGCAACGGAACAGTCTCATTACCATGCTCTTGCTCCATATTCAGCCAATGCGCCACGTTAGAGCGGAGATAAATCCTCAGAAAGGCAATCTTTTCGTCAGACAGCCCTGGAATACGATTCAGGAATTCTGCCACCCTGTCCTTGCCATCCCACTTTGCAAGACTGTCAAGCCACGTCACAACAGGATTATATACTGGCGGAATGTCAGACTCCACGTATGCCTTTATGTCAGTCTTCAGACTCGTGTCGTCAGGAATCTCGCGCTTCGCCTTAATAAATATGGTGTTGAGCGCCTCAGAGGTCAGGCGAGAGAAGTTCTCGTCAGGCTCTCCAGTCTTCTTGTACTCAACCAAGCCGCTGAGCACATTGCGACGAAATTGATAGTTGTGCTCAAGATGGTACTCTACCGCCAACAGGTCATTCTCAACCAATTCAGGAGCATTGGCTTCAGAATTTTCAGACGCGGTTTCTGACATTTCAGAGCGTATTTCGCCCTGAGCAAAAGGATTTGTTTCAATCATAGATAATGTTGAATTTAATTGTTAATAAAAAAGTAGAACTAAGATTTATTCGGGGACTTAATCTCCCGACTATTCCTAACAAATAACGTGCCAAAAATTCCACAAAAGCACCTGTGACATTTGCTTTTCATAGAAAGAAAATTGCAAATAAATCATATCCAGTAAATTACATAGCGACATTCGTCACAAGGAAAGAATTGCCTGGAAGGCAACACTATAAGTAACCGAGGTGCATACTCTACATAGGAGAGGATGCCCTCGGAAAGAAATGCTCCACTTCCTTTTATTAGCCTGGAAGGCTGTACCCGATTAGTTTTCATGCATACCCTTTTGCGGTGTACTGCCCTCCAGGCAGTTACAAGAGTGGAGGCTTAATCCTCGCACATCCTCGTTTCACTCGTATGTACGGGGGTACTCATGGTACTGTCTTTCAGACATTTCTTAACGTGCAAAACCAGTATTTTTACTTTCCCCCCAAAAGAGCGCAGCTCCCAAGTAAGTCCTATGTAACTCCCTTGTGCCTCCCATGTAAGTCCCATTCTTAGGAACGGACTTGAAACGGACCTGAAACGGACTTACAACGGACTTACAACGGAGGATCAACGGAGGCATAACAGCCTTTGAGTTGTATTGCATATTTTTACAGAAAGAAAAATAGAATTTTCACACTACTCGTCAACTCGTCACCCATAACGCTGTAACGATCTGTGTATCTACAAATTACAGCGGTGATTCATTTCGTTTCACTCGTCACCCACTCATCACCCTTATGCCGAATATCATTCTGATATAGAACAAGTTACAAGGACAATTCACTCGTCACCCATTTTTAGGGTGACGAGTGAACGGAGGGCAAATTGTGCATATAACATACACATTCTCAACAACATACAACGATTTGGGTGACGAGTGTGGTGACGAGTGGTATAGGGTGAATTAGCGCTGTAAGCCTCAATATCCCAACAACTTACAGCGCTGTGGGTGACGAGTGACGAGTTTTTTGAAAACTCTTTTTCTGAATGCGAAATTGTAATCTCCACATTGCAATTTACCGTAAATAAAAAAAAGACTCCCTGTAACTGCTAAGGTTGTGGGGGATAATCGTATATTGCATGAGGCATTAGGTCAAATAGTCAAACTTTTTTTAGAGATTATAGAAATGGATTGCGAGCATTGATTTATTGGATTATATCTTTAAACATAGACAAGTCACGAAATATTCTAGGAATACTCTCTTTATATGTGGTATATTGTTTTTTATCATTATCTGTTTGTTTTATATCCACACTTCTTGAAATCGCACCTTCTACAATTTGGTATTCCGACGCATCAACAATGTAATGATTGTCAATCATGTTTTCTATTTTTATTTCATCAGACAAATATGGTTTTATCGCCCCAAGCATTCTTACCACAATTTGCCTTGTTCTTTCTCTTGTGAGACCGTATTTGTCGCCAATAGATTCTAACGAATAACTGTGCTTACATCCTATTCCGAAATACATACAAACAATCTCCACATCCCTTCGACTTTCAATATTGTTTTTAGCTATGTAAATAAGAACAGAATGAAGAATTTGCTTCAGTTCTTTTCTTAAAAGGTCAAAATCAGCATAATACCTTTCTTCTGAAGCAAAACTGTCCATATCTAGCTTTTGCTCTATTAATTTTGTATTAGTAACAAATGTACCATCAGAATAATTATCTTCAAGCCATTTTATTTCGTAGTAATTCTTACAGCTGTTATTATCTAAACAATAATTTATATTATCTATAATAGACTCAAAATCCGGAATAAAATAATTATCCTGTACAAACAATGATACATATCTATCAATGTATGTACATATATTTTTCCATGGGAAAGAAACATGTAATGAAATTGGATAATGAAATAAGGCATTTTGTAATGCCGTGTATATTCCAAGAGATATTTGTCCGAAGAAACTGATACTATTGTATTTATCTCTTTTTATTATATTATATAAACCCAATTCCGCTTCTATAATTAAATCTTCCAATGGAACACCTTTTCCAATGCTATTAATTGATTTAATTAAAACATAACGTTGACCAGCAGCCATTAATTGTCGAATTGAAAATAGGTCTCCTTTTTGGGCATTATCTTTCAACTGTTCTAACTCTGAGTCAGAAAGATAAGGTACATTTCCTGCCATCTTTAAAAGATCGAATACAATTTTATGATTTATATAATCACCAAATTGTTTCCACTTAGGATCTGTAATTATAGAGTACAGATCCCTTTCTGATCTTTTTGTACTAATGGCACAATAAATTTCATTTCTTTTGTATTCATTTCTAATGAAATTGAAGAGAAAAGAAGATGCACTATAAACTGAATTGCTATTATATATACCAACTTTTGAAATCTCATCATACAAATCAAACTGTTGGCTTATCACCGCATTACGGAATAGTTTCTTTCTAAGCAACAACCTCGCATATAATGAATCTCTACTTTCCTCAGGAATTGAGCCTAATACATAACCTATACAATTCAGATACCAACAATCATAATATATGTATATAAATCCCAGATATGAAAAAGAACGTAAAGCATATGTGGCATTTGCTTTATTTTTACCAAAAGAATACCATGTGTTTTGCAACATGTCTTCTGGAGTTATCCCTCGATTATCTTCCTGAATAAAAAAATCAACAATATGATCTGTATACAAGAAAACATTCTTGTTTGGGAAGTCAGAAGCAGAAAGCTCACATACAGTTTCGGTATTTTTAAGATAATCAAGGAATTCCTCAAAAGGTATATCTATAATCGACTGAACATATTCCTGTAATCGACTATACGGAATGGTATAATCGACATCTTCAAGAATCATATCATTTATTTGTTTTTCGTATGATTCTGAGAAAAACAGCTCTATCCAGTCTTGATTTGTCATTTGTTATTGAAATAAGTATTCAAAAGTACTTTCCTTAATTGACTTCTTGCATTGTCATTCAAGAAACAGGCAAAGAGAGATTTGTCTATTACAGCATATTCAACCTGATTAATAGCAGTAATCTCACCAGATATTTTAGGCACCAATCTCCAAAAATTTTCATTTGCCATATGTACGAAAGGATTAGATATTTTGGGGTTAAACAACTCATGGTCATAATCTGTTGAATTCTTAATCCTCTCAAACTCAGCTTTTAATATGGCAGAAGGCTCTATTCTTTCACTTGCAATTATTCCTCGTTCAACTAAATTCATTACAGATAGAAGTAACATTGCCTTATAAGGAGCAGAGATTCCGTTTCGTTTATAACATCTCAGATTACTAAATGCATTGATATAGTGACCAACATTAATGCCTGTATCCTCTGCGACCATAGTGTAGTCATCAAAATCCTCATAAGAGAACAAAGACATTTGTAATGGCTGATATGTATTTGTTTTATTTTGGGTTGTACTTGGTTTTATCGTAAGTTTCCATTTTGTATCCAAAAGATCACATATAGCGATATCATGCTTTGTTGCTTCTGAAATACAAATATTAGCTAACCTTGCGACACAATCATATCTACGCTTTTTGGTTTCATTAGAATCTATGCAATACATATATTCTAAGATATCCACATCTTTAGATTGGATGTCAACCATGATTTTCTGATAAAGCGGATCTCTTAATAAAGCTCTTGCCAGATATGATTTTTGGTCATCTTCAGGCAATTCATTGTATATGTATGAAACGCAATTTAAATACCAATGTTTGAAATATTCATAAGTAAGTCCAAGTTGACATGCTGTTTTAACTTGATTCTCACCATATTTCCGGAAAGACACATCATTATGTGCAACTACATACTGAGGAAACAACTTACCAATTTCAACAAAAGTGAATCCCGGATCATCATAAAACAAAAAAGCATTTATAATTTCCCGTTCACATGCTTCAAATGAACTGCTTTGCGTAATATTATAGCTTTTAATATCATCTTGCGGGTATGAAGATTTGATATATGACAGATATTCAGAATAAGGAACATCAACTATTTCACACACATAGTTGAGTATGCCATCTTTAGGAATAACATACTCTTTATCTTCCAAGATACAATCATTCAATTGTTTCTCGTAAGTACGTGTGAAAAACAAATCTAAAACGTCCTTATGTGTCATAATCAGAAACCCGCAGAATCTATAATGCTTTTTATTTGTTTTATTGTGAATCTAAAGCCTGGATCATTTTTGTATTTGTTCAAGTTGTCCGATTCTCTCTTTAGAAAATCACAGAAGCTATCAGCTTTTGTTTGAAGACTTGCAAGTTTTGTTTCTTCCTGTACAAGTTCTTTTGCCTGTTGAATCGACAATTCACCACTTAACAATCCTTCCAACGCTTCTTCTGCATTTTCTCCTTTGGCTTTTACAACTTTACCTATATCTCGTAAATCCTGTGCTTTTGGGATCTTATTATCCTTAATCATATCAATGACTGTTTGCTTGATCCCCATAGCAGGATTATTCTCATCTGCATCTTTAATATCCTTGCGCTTATCCAACTCGAAATAATAGCTCCACTTACTTGGTATAGTATCATCAGCTTCAACCATCATCTGATATACTCGTATGAATGCCTGTGCAGATGTTTTACTTAATCCCATCTCATGAGCTAAAGCATCAATTGACTTTCTTGTTTTACTTATTGCTCTGGTCAAATAACCAGCTTGTTCAAAAGGACTCCATGGTGTCTTTCCAATAATATGGATTGTACCTAGTAGTAAGGTTACCAATTCATCAGAGGTATCATCTGGAAGCACATTACACTTAATCATCCCCCATTTAATAGGATCTGACGCTGCAAGTATTCTATATGCAGCGAGACGACTATTACCTTCCAAAACTATATTTTTACGTACAATTATTGGTTCCAACAATCCACCATTGGCCTCAATACTTTGGCGCAATGTCTTAACATGCTCAAGTCCTTTCATATGAGTTTCTATCTCACGTTGTGAAGGATTAGAACCAAGCACACCATTTATAGCATTAAATACGCGAGGATTTTCAGGATAAAACAGGAGATCAGATTGTTTTCTCTCCACTTCCTCTGCCTGTACTTGATGATTTCCAATTGTTATTGTTCTAGTTGTTGCCATTATCTGTAATATTTAAAATTTCATGAACTATATGTGAAAATGAATAATCAATCTCATCCTTATATGTTGATAAGTCTATATCGCCTTGAGCTAAGAATGCCGCCTTTTGTTTGGCTTTTAACAATCTATCAACCCAAATATCAATACTATCCTCAATCATCAGATTATATATATGACAGTCTTTCTTTTGAGAAATTCTGTGGATTCGATCTTGAGCTTGTAAATAATCATCCAAATTAAATCCTCTGTCATAAAAAATAGCATTACTTGCAATTGTCAAAGTCAAACCTTCTTTGGCAGATTGAGGAGTAGCAAACAAAATCATGGAATCTCCTTCTTTAAAGGACTTAACAGATCTGTTCCTATCTTCTATCGACATTTTACCCGTTATCTTTACGCTATTCAAATGTCGATATCTTTTATAAAAAAGATCTATATTGCCAGTAAATATGCTCCAGACAATAACTTTTTCTCCTTTGCTTGTCAGAGAATTAATAATCTTATCAAGAATTAATTCTTTTGCAGAATTCTCTTCATATGATTCATCTAGAAGTTTTGGATTTGAAGTGACTTGAACAAGCCTTAAAAGCCTTTTTATCGTTTCTTCTGACTCATCAAGAATGACTTCATTATCTCGGATTATTTCTACCATCATCTCAGTACGTATTTGCTCATACATTTGTTTCTGTCTTACTTCAAATGGAATAAATACATCATGATATATTTTTGATGGTAATGATATAATTCCGCTATTCTTTGTTTCACGAACGGTAAAATCCTTTATTTTGTCAAAAATCTTTGAGACCGTTGACTCAAATTCTTTTCTCCGTTCACCATTTGTCTCTAAATCATTTGATAGGTCGCACTCACGTTTAAAAGATATGAAATTTTGACCTAAACTTTCTCCTTGATCAAGAAAATAAATCTGTGCCCAAATATCATATGGTCTATTTGCAACTGGCGTTCCTGTCATTATAACCCTAATTTTAAATAGGCTGGATAACTCGAAGAAAGCCATTGTCAATTTTGAATCTGGATTCTTGATTTTAGTTGATTCATCTATAATAATAGCCACATTCCTTGTTTTCAAGAAAAGTTTCATTCTGTTTTTCTCACCTGCAACTGTTTCAAAATTGGTAATGATAACACGAGCGGGACTATTCAAAACAAAGAAGTTGCTTCCTTTATTGCTGTCTAGAGTCTTAGGACAAATATTTGTATGGGTACAAAATTCATTAACCCAATTGCTCACCAGAGTCTTTTTGGTTACAATAAGAACTGTGTCTATATCTTTTTGGGCTAACCAATACAGAAGTAAGTCTATGGCAATCTTTGTCTTCCCTAAACCTTGTTCATGGAAGATCGCAGCATAAGGTTTATCTTTCAATGCCATGAAAGCCTCATGCTGATAACTGAATGCATCCAACTTCGCATCTAGATTATATTCTTTATCGTATTTTATTCGACTCATAATACAGCCTTTTTTGAAAGATTATCGATGATATGAATTTTTATATCGTCATATTCTCCGTTTCTCTTTAACCTAACAATTTTATTTTTCCACATTGCAAAAGAATATACAGAAGTGGCTAATATCAGATGTTTCTTATGGCCATCTGCTGTTCGCAGTTCTTTGATATAGTTATTTAATTGTTCATCTGTATGTGAGCGTTCAATATCATCATCTGTTTTTGCTTCACCAATAACAAAAGTATCTGGAGTCCTATAATAAACATCAGGAAAAACGCCTCCTATAACCTTTGGGGGTCTCTTACCATATTCCGCAAGGTCGGCCATAATCATGCCTTCTTGACACGATTCAATGGCTGTTGTCATATAAGAAACAATCTTCCTTACATAATTCATATGAGTCGCAGATTCTGGCATATTAACGCTCCTTCTCTTTTATTTCACCAATAACAAAATCCAATTGTTCTTTTAATGATTCAAGTTCATATTTCTTTTGTCCATACGCCGGATCATTTGCAAGACTCATCACCTCAGATATTTTAAAGTCCATAAGTTTCTTTCTCAATGCCCTGCATAGAACCTCATAAGGATATTTAGTCAAATCATCATTTGCTAGCGCAGCAGCATTAAGGACCTTTTCTGCTTCAGTTAAATTCTTTTTCTTAAATACAGACAAGGCTTCTTCATTATGCATTATCGCTGGGATTAAACGAACTTTCAAAGCCTTATCCACATTATCTTCAGCAACCCACTTTGCAAACTGCTCTTCAGGGAATCCCTTAGAAGCTATTGAATGTTTAATGACACCATTCTTTTTATATTCAAAGAACTTAGAATAATTCCTTGTGTCAAATTCGTAATTGGATTTTGAAGCAACATATTTACGGTAGTATTTTTCCATGTAAATATATGCCTCTATAGCTTTTTCTATCTCCGCCTTACGACCGCCGCACATATCAATAATCATAGTCATTGGTAAATGTTCGACCTCACTCAATTGCCATAGATACTTTGCTTTTGAATAAGGATCCCATTCACGAGGACCAACAAGATGTGACTGAAGCCTTATCTCATGTTTTTCTGTATCGGAAAGCTCATCATATACAAGAGAAATGATGTTGTTCCACACATCAGAATCACTTGTTTCTGCAAAATCCTTGTAAATCTGCAATCTTGTGTTACCTTCGATAACCGTATATGAACCATCAGATTCTTTATTTACGACAATAGGATGTATAATTCCTTGACTTGCCTTTATTGAATCGCGTAACGCTCTATAGGTTGTAGAAGTATCACTACTACTGCTATCAGATAAAGCCAAAGCAATTTGTTCAGCATTAATGTTACCATTATAGATTTCCAAGAATTGTTTAATTCTCGGATTGTCTATGTCTAGGTTAATCTGCGAAATAGGCAGAGTCATTAATTGAGCGTGTTTCATTTCTTACTAATTTTATAAGGGTTTAATTCTTCAAATCTCAAATCGAAATACTCTTTTGCTATATCGGGGAATTCTGCCTCAAATGCTACCATGGTTCTATAACATGAGCAATATGTGTCCCGACTTTTATAGCCTTTGGGAATAATCAATTTTGTATTATACACTCCTTTGGGAGTAAGATGCTGTATACCTTGATGGTATTCTTCGTTTCGCACACAATACTGACGAAAGCTCATTTTCTTAAAGAAACTTGGCTGATTGCACCATCTCGCTAATTGAATATACATGCTTTTGAAGCGTGAATCATTGTATGCCTCAAAACGCATGATATACGGTAAACACCCATATTCCATCAGTTTCTTTATTCGCCAAAAAGTTCCTTCTATGTCTTTTTCATCAATACTATCATATCCAACAAGCACATATAACTTCGTTGATTTCAAACAATGCTTGCGCCAAACCTCTAGTCCTCTAAGTATCTGTTCTACATTACGTTTTTCCTTCGCATCGTCCATCCTATAATGGTCAAAAGCAAAAATATAGTCGCCATGATATTTTACACTATTCAGCAACTCTGCTTTTTGATCGTTCATTAGACGAATATCCATTCCTTGACGGAATTGGAATGGTTTATTTACAGCCCTAAGTTCATCCATCACCTTCTTAAAAACTTTTGGTGGTGCAGCCATAATATTATCATCCCAAAGATATATATTAGGTCTGCTTCCATCAATAAATTCAGAAACTGGCGACCATTCAAACACATGACTCAAATTTCTATTCACGCAGAAACCACAATGCCGAATGCATCCTCTTGTCGTAAAGCCAATAGAATAGCTTTTGTAATCATCATAGTTACGCTTTATAAGTTTAGCATCACCATTAGTCTGCTTTTCTATATATTCATCATATATTGTATAGTCAGGCATATGATGCTCTACTTCAGTTGGAAGACTTGGGAGTAGTTCTACATCATCCCTAAAATCATCCAAAAAGCCAGTGCCGCCATAAAACATTAGTCCCGCATTTATCATCATTTTTATACTCTGCGGAATCTTTGTGAACTTAAAGACTCTGGATAAAGAAAGAATGTCAAAATCTTGCTCAGCAAGAAAGAACGGATTTTCTAAATTCAGTTCGTCATATGAACAAATCAATCTCACATCATGCCCCAATTCCTTGCAGAATCCTGCGATTTTTTCAAGAGCCAAATTAGGATGTCGAGTACCATGGTCGAGTAGATCAGCATCAATGATACCGATCTTTAGTTTCCTATTCTGCTTCTTTATAAAATCAGGGTCAAAGCCCTTGTTGTTCTCTATTGGAATTAGCAAACTTTTACGTGTTGTATTAAGTAAAAGCGTGGAGGCTATGCAAAATCAAACGCTCTAGCTCCGGAATTGCCTACATAAGAAATGCAATAACCATCCACGCTGTGAGTTTAATTCACAACGAAGACGTCAAAGCATCATACCCTTATGACTTTTTACTTGATTTTCCGGAATCCGAGCGTTTGAGTGTGATGACTTACTGTCTGTCTGTTTTATTTGGCTATAGGACCAAAAGACCTCTATTAACGGCATAAAAAGCGTAGATACAGTTTTGCCTATCCCTTAACTCGAGGCTTACCACAGCCTTAAACAACGAACAAGCAAAGTTCTATATCTACGCAGAATTGCATATAATACACCCAAAAGTGTGCGAGAGGACAAAAAGTCCTCAGCACACTCCGGGAGTTGAATATACAAACCCGTAGCATACATTTCTAACTTCGTTCCTTGTTGTTTAATTCTTATGTGGTAATTTCGAGTTAAACAAGAACAAAGCATCAATGACGCCTTATTATGTATGTTGCCCACCCATATTCCGATACTCAAAAGAGTCCCACATAGGGTTGGACGATGCAAAAGTACTGATTTTTCCTAAAAACTCAAAATAATCTCCCATGTTTTTGCATTTCAATTGAATTTTTCAGTTTCAAACTTATTATGCGAGAGCCTTTATACTTAAAAGTATAATATAATTAATACTTTGGTCCTTTTTTTGTTGTTGTGCAACAAGTACAATAACTTTCTGATACCTCCAAACTTATCCTCGGATTTTCACTCTTCCTGTTCGTAATAATAAGAGTAGTCAATGCCTTTCATGAACATTTCGCGGTCGTTGATCTTGTCAGTCAGGGCATTGCGGAGAAGAACGCGGATTTCGCTGTCAATAGCAGCACCCCTTCTGCATCCAGCACATCTGCCTTTCGCATCTTACCGTCAGGTGCCTCGAATTTGAAGTCGTGAGTACCACTCACGGGTTGAATGCCCTCCTTGCCCAGCTTGCCTTTCAGACATTTCCAATAGTTACGGCTTTTGGTATAGTCAGGCTCATCATTGATGGCACGCACAACATCTGTTGCAGAGAAGTACCATTTGCTGTGCTCGTCATCCCATACGGCACGTACTTCCCTGTCATTAAAGAAACGTATCGACTTCTTGTTACTCATTGAAATGCAGATGTTTTGTTTATTTCTATCTGCAAATTTACACAATTTCTCTCATACCTCCAAATATTCCATTAGTTTTCCTTTTGAATTCTGAAAAAGAGTAGGGGATGATGCAAGCATCCTCTGCCTTCTTTTGCTCAAAAAATTGGTTTATTCGGATTTTATGTTTAACTTTGCAACAAAATAATAAAAAAATTATGACAGCAATAGAAATGATTGCCGAGATTCTTCGCAATATGAGCATTATTGCAGAAGATGAAAACTTGCTGAAACGAGCTGCGAAATATCTGCGCAAACTCGTTGCAGAGAAGGAAGATGCCACCTTGATGACAAATGAAGATTTCTTCGCAAAGATTGAGCGTGCAGAGAAACAGCCTGGCAAGAGTTTTGCAAGTGTTGATGAACTCGACAAGTATATACGCAGTTTATGAGCCAATATAAGGTTATAATAAAGAGGAGGCTCTGGCAGATTTGAAAAAACTGTTGCGCTATGAACCTAAGGCTTACAAAAAGGCTATGAGATTCATTGGTTAGCTTTATGATCATCCTAAGACTGGGTTGGGACATCCTGAACCGTTGAAGGGAGAGCCTGAAGGTAGATGGAGCCGTGAGGTCACAAAGAAGCATCGACTTGTTTATCGCATTTTCGAAACTGAAGTTCATGTTGACGTATTGTCTGCTTATGGACATTATGACGACAAATAGACAAATCATTGAATACAAATAATCTGATACCTCACAATATTCCGATGTTTTTATGAAAATATTGCTTGGGAATATTATGCATGCGTTTGCATGATAATTGGCATTCCGGTTTCAAAGACCTCCTTTTCTGTTAGGCATGGTATCATATTCGCATTTTCTGCGCATTGACATAACGGATGCACACTCTTGGGGCAAAACTAAAAAAACAGAGATTTTCTTGGAGGTATAAGAAAAAAAATGTACCTTTGCACGCAGAAGAAATAAAACTGTGAATAATATGAAAGCAGCAATATCACAAGAGATGAAGACCGTTAGCATTGAGTTGCCAGTGTCTGAATATAACTTTCTAAAGACTCTCTCAAAAAAAATGGGATGGGTCACTAAGCTTGTTAAGACTAAGCCTGTTGCGAAGTCAGAGATTGATCTTGCTATTGAGGATATAAAGAAAGGAAATGTTGTGTCTTTTGATAATGTGGAAGATGCAATAAACTATCTTAATTCATAAGGATATGTATCAGATTAAGTTTTCTGGGCGCTTTAAGAAAAGCTACAAGCTGTGTATTAAGAGAGGGCTTAATCCTGAACTTATGAGTAATGCCTTGCGCTCATTGGCAGAAACTGGTACTGTCCCATCAGAGTTGCTTCCTCATCCGCTTCATGGTGATTACGAGGGGTGTATGGAATGTCACCTTCAGCCAGATTGGCTTCTCGTTTGGGAGAAACATGATAATGAATTGTATGTCATGATGGTGACTACAGGCTCACATAGTGATATCTTTGGAAAGAAGAGAAGATAAATTAACGTGAGTTCAGTACTTGATTATGTTGAATTCTCTTAATATAGAAAAGACTATTTACCTTTAATAATAAATAAAAATCACCGCGACACGATGCTGCGGTGATTTTTTATGTTTATAAGCAAGTTCCTATTTTCAGCAAGCTAAGAAGCGGAGCACCGTCTCATTAAAGACTTCGGGATTCTTGTTGGCGATAAAATGAGTGCCGGGAATGATGGCAAGCTCGGCATTGGGAATGGATTTTGCAATAAGTCGGGTATGAGAATCTTTTATCATGTCATTATTGCCGGCAAGGACAAGGGTGGGACATTGAATTTGTGTGAGCTCCGCAGGCTTCACGTTTGGATCGTTTACCATTAGTCCGAGCATCTCGGCATTCAGTCTTGCCTTGGGACTTCTCTTTGCGAACAGCCTCGCTATTCTGTAGCCTATCTCTATCGGAATCTGTATCTTTCTCTTTACGCCCGAAGCATCAAGGTTTGCTCCGTTGAGAATCAGTTTCTCCACACGCTCCGGATGCGCAAGGGCAAATACCATTGCTATGTTACCGCCATCGGAAAAGCCGAGTATATGGGCTTTGTCTATGGCATGCTGATTCATAAAGGCTAACAGGTCCTCTGCAAACTGCCGTATGGTGAAAGGTGCATCTCCACGAGGTGTCTGTCCGTGTCCGCGAGTGTCAATCGCAATAACACGGAAGTGCTGGGCGAAAGGCTCTATCTGGTGCTCGAAATAGCTGCAATCCTCCCCATTCCCATGAAGCAGTATCAGGGGAAAGCCTTCTCCTTTCTCTATATAGTGGTGGGTGATATAGCCCCCCTCCATCTCCCCCGAGGGGGAGGGATTTTTATATAGTAATGAGCAATCATTACTAACCATAGAGGGCATCGCGGATTTTACATTAATTATTTTTATTGTTTACCTTAGTATCTAAACACCTCCTCCCCTCGGGGAGGTCGGGAGGGGGCTAATAATTTTTCAATCCTTCCTTAAGGAATGATATATACGCCTCTACATCCTCGTCGTAAGAACGGGGAGTGGCGAGAGGCTTTTCTTCGTTGTTCAAGAGCACATAGTAAGGCTGGGTGTTAGAGCCGAACTTAGTGCGCTGGAGATAGCTCCACTTGTCGCCAACGGTGCGTAGCTTGCGTGGCTGGTTGTTCTCAACAACCTCTATTGGCTCGGGGAGAGGAGTCTTGTCGTCAACAAATAGTTGGATAAGAACATAGTCATTGGTTATCATTTCCTTCACACGCTCATCTGTCCATACAGCAGCCTCCATCTTACGGCAGTTCACGCAGCCATAGCCGGTGAAGTCAATCATCACAGGTTTGCCCGCAGCCTTTGCCGCCTGCATTCCCATTTCATAGTCCTTATATTTCGCCTCCACCGTCTCGCTCTTGTAGAGGTTAAAGTCCTGAGTGCTCATAGGAGGAGCGAAGGCAGAGACAGCCTTGCATGGTGCTCCCCATAGTCCCGGTACCATATAGAGGGCGAAGGCGAAGGAGCAGAGAGACATGAAGAATCGGGTGACTGAGGTTCGCTGATTGATGATTTTCTCCCCCATCTCGTCAAATTCATCCTCATCGTGAGGGAAGCGAATCCATCCGATGAGGTAGCATCCGAGGAGGAAGAAGAGGATTATCCAAAGGGATAGGAACACCTCGCGGTCGAGTATGTGCCAGCCGTAGGCAAGGTCGGCTACCGACAGGAACTTCAGGGAGAAGGCGAGTTCTATGAAGCCGAGTGTCACCTTTATGCAGTTCATCCAGTTGCCAGACTTAGGTGCAGATTTCAGCCAAGATGGGAAGATGGCAAAGAGGGTGAATGGCAGGGCGAGGGCAAGTGCGAAACCGAACATTCCCACGGCAGGTCCCATGATACTGCCCGATGTTCCCATCTCCACGAGGAGGAATCCTATTATCGGACCTGTGCATGAGAAACTAACCAAGACGAGGGTGAATGCCATGAGGAATATACTCAGCAAACCTGATGTGGAAGAGGCTTTCTTGTCAACTGCATTATTCCAAGAAGATGGCAAGGTTATCTCGAAACCTCCGAGGAAGGAGACTCCGAATGCCAAGAGCATAAGGAAGAAGAATATGTTGAAAATGGCATTAGTTGACATGGCATTGAGTGCCGATGCCCCGAAGATTGCCGTTACGGCGAGTCCGAGGGCGAGATATATCACAATAATGGATATACCATATATAATAGCATCCCTTATTCCTTTTGCAGAGCGCACTACCTTTCCCTTTCCGCTTTCATCCTTGCTTGCTCTTTTCAGGAAGAAGCTCACGGTCATCGGTATTATTGGCCAAACGCAAGGAGTGAGCAAGGCAATGAGACCGCCAAGGAAGCCGAGGAGGAAGATGCCAAAGCCCCCCTCCGTCTCCCCCGAGGGGGAGAGAGTGTTTAGGGGTGAGGGTTTAGAGTTTAGTGGGGAGGGTTTAGAGTTTAGGGTTGAGGGGTTAGTGTTTAGGGTTGAGAGTTTAGTGTTTAGGGTTGCAGTATCTTTTGAGGAATCAATGCTATCCTTTTGTCCCTTAACAGGGGAAGGAGATATTTCCTCGTCTATCTTATCGTTTTTTTTTTCAGCCTTAGATGTTGAAGGAAGAGTTGCTGTTCCACTATAATTGAAATCTACGCTTGATGGCGGAATACATACTTCATCATTGCAGGCACCATATTCAAAATAGCCCTCTATCTTATATTCCTTACCCGTAAGTTTCACCTTTTGGGTAAAGACAACATTGTCTTCAAAGAAAGCGACCTCTCCTTTCCAAACCTCCTCGTATTTCTTCGTAGCAGGCTTGTTGGCTTTCAGTCCACCCTCAAGTCGAGCACCTTCAATCTTATCAATATTGATTGAAGCGGCAGTCGGACCATGCTTTTCCTCTGGGGCATAGACATGCCATCCCTTACTGATTGTTCCCGAGAAAGTAATAGTAATCTCATCAGGTGCCGTCTGCTTCATAGAGGCAGTGAACTTCACCTGAGCCCAACTCCCTAGTGAGAGTAATGATAATAGTAAGAGGAAGAAACTCCTCAAATAGGTTTTTAGGGATAGCTTTTTCATCATTAATTAATTATTAATTATCAATTAGCCTCTTCAGAGGCTTTCAAATATTCTTTCGCATACTCCACATAGTGTGCAGCATAGCTCTCTGCTTGATTAGGCTTTGTCTGCTTGATGAACTTGGCAGGAACACCGCCCCATATCTCGTGAGGTCCGATCTTAGTGTTAGAGAGTACGAGGGCATGGGCTGCAACGACAGCACCCTCTCCCACCTCAGCTCCGTCAAGAACCGTACTGCCCATGCCTATGAGACAGCCTTTTCTGAGAGTACAGGCATGAACCGTAGCATTATGACCAATGGTAACATCGTCCTCCATAACGGTAGGACCAGTAGTGTTGGTTACGTGAACCACAGCACCATCCTGCACATTGCAACGATTACCCATAGTGATAGGGGCAACATCGCCACGCACGGTAGCCCCGAACCAGACTGAGCACTCGTCGCCCATTGTGACATCGCCTACAACAGCAGCATTCTCGCTGAAATAACATTCCTTTCCCCACTTAGGAGAAATTCCTTTGTATGATTTGATTATAGCCATAGGAAGCGGCCCCCTTCCTTCTCCCCCGAGGGGGAGGGATTTTTATATAGTAATGAGCAATCACTACTAGCCGTAGAGGGCATTTCGGATTTTATATTAATTTCTTTACTTATTGTTTACCTTAGTATCTAAAGCCCCTCCCCCTCGGGGGAGATGGAGGGGGGCTTTACGCATCAAAGAACACCTTACCGTTAGTGTCCTCTGGTCTTACAATTCCGGGATACTCGCTGTAGAAGTCCTCCTTGAGACGCTTCACATAGCGACGAGCCTCATACTTTGCCATAGGGAGGTCGTGCATGAGATAGTTTCCGCAGGTAGCAGCGGTAGTGCCAGGGACCACATCGTCATAGTCCACTACATACTGGAATGCGCCAATCATCAGATTGCGAATCTCCTCGCATGAGTATTTACCTTTTAATATAAGGTAGTTGCCTGTGAGGCATCCCATAGGCCCCCAGTAAATGACATTGTCCTTCCAGCCGTCGAGGTTGCGAAGATAGGTAGCGACAAGATGCTCTATCGTATGAATAGCAGCCGGATTGAGACAAGGCTCATGATTAGGGGCTGTCATACGAATATCGTATGTGGTTATTGCTGCACCGTTTACTTCATCCTGACGTGAGATATAGATGCCAGGCTGAAGATTGGTGTGGTCAACTGCAAAACTTGGTATAAGGTCCATCTTTATCAATTACGAATTACTAATTACTAATTACAAAATTACCTGATTAGGGGTTAGAGGTTAGTGGTTAGAGTTGTATAATCTGTAATACAAACCGCCAACACCCATCACCCAACACCTAACACCCATCATTTGTTTCTTCGAGTGCAAATTTATGAAAAAATTTTTTAACAACCAAAAAAAACAGGCTTTTTGATGCTGAAAGTATGTTAAAGGGTATTACAAATTATTATAATCAGAGGCCACAATTTGGTAGTTTCGATTGGTTTTCATACCTTTGCAAACGAAAATCAGACCAACGGCTAAAGACTAAAGGCATAGGACAAAGGTCTAAGGTCAGGTCACATGATAAATGGAAATTGTATTCGACTTTTAATAAAGACGGTATAAAAAATTTATTCACCTAATATAAAAAAGTAAAATGAAAAAAATTTTCTCTTTTGCAGCTATCGCAGTTGCAGCAATCTCACTTGGTTCATGTGGCAACCAGGCAGAGCAGACTCAGAAGCAGCTTGACTCACTCCGTAACGTAGTAGCAGAACAGCAGAATCAGCTTCAGGCTGACGAGGAGTTCACAGATGCTATCAATTTCTCTATGGACAGCGTTGTAGCTGCAGAGGGTATCCTCATGAAGAATACTGAGGGTGGCGTTCCAAACCGTCAGCGTCTCAAGCAGAACGTAGAGGCTTACAAGACTATCCTCCAGAAGTATCGCGATAAGATCTCTAAGCTCCAGTCAAGACTTAAGAGCGAGAAGAGCGCTCACGCTGCTAAGATGCAGGAAATGCTCGAGAAGATGCAGGCTCAGCTTGATGAGAAGGATAAGGAGATCGAGGATCTCAAGAAGCAGATCGAGGATAAGAACGTTAGCATCGCTGAGCTCAATACTCAGGTAACTAACCTCGGTAACAACGTAAGAGAGCTTACTGATCAGAACATCGCTAAGGATCAGACTATCACAGCTCAGACTGACAAGATGAACGAGGCTTACTACATCATCGGTACAAGCAAGGAGCTCAAGGCTAAGGGTCTCATGATCGGTGGCGGTCTCTTCTCTAAGAAGAAGCTCGACCTCTCTTCTGGTGACCTCTCTAAGCTCACTAAGATCGATATGCGCGCTAAGAAGTCATTCAACATCCCAAGCGCTAAGCCTAAGATCCTCACACAGGCTCCTGCAGGTTCTTACACACTCACTAAGACTGGTGACAAGTCATCTACTCTGACTATCACAGACGCAGCTCGTTTCTGGAGCATGAGCAACGTACTCGTTATCTCTTACTAATCCCAAGAGAAAGTAACATAAAAATTAAATATAGGCACTCGTCCTTCCAAGGGCGGGTGCTTTTTTTGTATCTGTTATTCCATCGCTCTCCCCTAGCTTTGGAGCAAAGAACACAATTCCTCTCTTTCTTCTTTGGCGGTATTTGATTATTTAACGTGAGTTCGACGAAATTAAGACCGCGAGGGCTAAAAGCCCGACATCTAATAGGGCAGTCCGTGAGGGTTGTTATTCGGTAGATGCATGATTAAAGGAGCGCTGTAAGTGCGACATCTGAAGACTTTAGATATCGGTCCTACAGACCTCATCCCTTTAATATCGGCAAATATAACAGCCCTAACGGACTTCCCTTTTAGGTGTCGCTCCTTCAGAGCTCTTTCAGCTGCAAGATAATCAATAATATACAACTGAACAAATTTTTCGCTAAGGCTCAACAAGCTACGCAAGTCGTCGAACTGACGTTATTTACCTTTACAACATAAACAGAAATAACGAGAGTTCGACGACTGGGCAAATTTCCCTACCCTTTAGGTTCGTTCTTCATCCGTTGATCCTCCGTTGATCCTCCGTACCAAAGTCGGTGATAATACCATTATAATACCATTCCGGATAAGAGGTTCATCGAGTTTGGTTAGAAGGATTATAGGAGGATGAACGGAATTAGAATAGACTTAGAACCGACAAGAAAAATAAAGGTTAAATAAGCACGAAAAATACAGGGAGAGAAAATTCATTATCATTTTATAAGTGAAAAATTTGGAAGTGAGGGAAAGATTTTGTACTTTTGCACACATAAAATCCACCTAAAATAATACAACATGAAAAAACTTAGCAAAATATCCCTTATAGCTTCGTTACTTATGTTCATTGTAATATGCAATGGATATGGAAACCGCACCTATTCTGCAATAGAATTAGACACTCTTAATGTTGCCGAACTTGAAAAGCAGGCAAAGAACGGAAACACAGATGCACAGGCAGAACTGGGGGCTTTATACTATTATGGTGAGCGTGGTGTAAAGCAAGACTATGCGGAAGCTATAAAATGGTTTCAAAAAGCCGTCGATAAAGAAAATGCTTATGGAAAATATTATCTAGGTATATTCTATGACGATGGTATTGGCATAGAAAAAAATCATACTAAAGCTAATTCACTATACAAAGAGGCGTTTGCTGAGTTCTCAAAAATGGCAAAAATGGGAGATAAAAAGGCACATTTCTATCTCGGATTATGTCATGATTACGGACGAGGTACAGAGGAGAACGGAGAGCTTGCTTTCGCTGCTTACAAGGAAGCAGCAGAGCAAGGATATGCACGTGCACAATACAACCTGGGAGATTACTATTATTATGTCAAGGGGGTTACCCGATCTGAAGCCGAAGACATGAAGCAGTATCAGATTGCGGAAGAACAGGGATACACTTATATCCCAAACAACCTAGGAGCCAGCTCTGAATATGACGAGGGTGTTACGCAAGCACAGAAAGAAGCCGTAAAGTGGTACCGGCTTGCCGCAGAACAAGGCCAAACTGATGCGCAAAACCAACTTGGAATTTGCTATGAAAATGGCAAAGGTGTTACACAATCATATACCGAAGCCGTGAAGTGGTATAGGCTTGCCGCAGAAAAAGGAGACGCACGTGCACAATACAACCTGGGAGTTTGTTATCATAAAATGCAATTAGATGCAGAAGCCGTGAAATGGTGCCGTCTTGCAGCAGAACAGGGACATGCCTATGCACAATACAACCTGGGAGTTTGCTATGCAAACGGCGAGGGTGTTACGCAATCAGATGCGGAAGCAAAAAAATGGTTTAGCATAGCGGCAGCAAATGGAGTTGATGAAGCATTCCAGGCTTTACTTAAGTATAATATTAGAAAATATAAATAAAAACGTTTCTCTCTCATGCAAGGAGTGGTGATGTTTTTCTATTACTTAGCAAATAGTGGAGCACCGTTTCGTTAAAGACATAGGGATTATAGTTCGCAATAAAATGGCTTGCCGAGAAATTTATGGGATGATTTGTTCGAACTATAAGACAATTTATTTTCGCAATTGATGGTCAAATATCTAATAGTCAAACATTTTCCCCCCTTGGACATGGTATCATATTCGCATTTTCTGAGCGTTGGCATGACGGAGGAGCATTCTCTAGCAAAACCCAAAATATCTTTTGGGGAGAGGTGTAAGAAAAAATGAATCTTAAGCACACATAATCCACCTAAAGTTAATACGACATGAAAAAACTTAGCAAAATATTCCTTATGATTTCGTTTCTCATGCTCATAGTGCTATGCAATGGATGTAGAAACCGAACTTATTCTGCAATAGAAGTTGATACTCTTAATGTTTCTGAACTTAAAAAGCAAGCAGAGAGAGGCAATGCAGATGCACAGGTAGAATTGGGGCGTTTATACTATAATGGTGAACGTGGTGTAAAGAAAAATTATGCGGAAGCTGTAAAATGGTTTCAGAAAGCTGTAAATAAAGGAAATGCTTATGGAAAATATTGGTTAGGCATATGCTATGACGAAGGTAATGGTATGGAAAATAACTACACAAAAGCCAACACACTATACACAGAAGCATTTAATGAATTCTCAAAGATGGCAAAAAATGGTGATACCAAAGCACAAAACTATCTCGGATTATGTTATAATTACGGACTAGGTATAGAGGAGGACGAAGAGCTTGCCTTCGCTGCTTACAAGAAAGCAGCAGAGCAAGGATATGCACGTGCACAATACAACCTTGGAACTTGCTATGATAATGGTGAGGGTGTTACACAATCATATACCGAAGCTGTGAAGTGGTATCGACTTGCGGCAAAGCAAGGAAATATTGATGCGCAAAATAATCTTGGAACTTGTTATTATGAAGGCAATGGCGTCACACAATCATATAATGAAGCCTTGAAGTGGTGGCGTCTTGCAGCTGAGCAGGGATATCCTTATGCCCAAAACAACCTTGGAGATTGTTATAAAAATGGAGATGGTGTTACGCAATCATATCCTATGGCCGTGAAATGGTATCGTCTTGCAGCAGAAAATGGCTATGCAGATGCACAATGCAACCTTGGAACCTGCTATTATAAAGGTTATGGAATTTTGCTATATAGAGAGGCTGTGAAATGGTACCGTCTTGCAGCAGAACAAGGACATGGTGATGCACAATGCTTCCTTGGAAATTGTTATCGGTTAGGTGAAGGCGTAACACAATCATATAGAGAAGCTGTAAAATGGTACCATCTTGCGGCAGAACAAGGAAATTCTGGTGCACAAAACAATCTCGGGAATTGCTATAATAAAGGCTATGGTGTTACTCCATCAAAGGCAGAAGCCATAAAATGGTACAAAAAGGCCGCAGAACAAGGAGACGAAATGGCAATACGTAATTTAAAAAGAATGTGGTATTAATGACAACGCCACACAAAACCCTCTTACACGAAAAATAGTGGCTGTAAATCGTATGGATTACAGCCACTATGATAAAATAGAACTTATGTTTATTTGCTCATCTCTGCATCAATAGTCATCATCAAGCCAACGAGATAGGCATCCAGAAGATAGTGTAATAATAATGCAATTCCACAGAGTTGAAAATCGAACATTATTAAACATCCAGCATACTCCTTTTTATCCATTTAAGGAACTTGTAGATGGTTGCTTTATGTATAAAAATAAGTTGGCTATATATTGTCCGTTAGATAAATACACTTTGGCTGACAGTTTGATAGATGTCGCTTTTGCGAGTGACAAAACAATTCTAAAAAATTACAAATCATGGGATAAGGCTGATTGCGAATACGATCAAAATCCTGATAGTGAAAATTATACGGTCAAATCACGAGACTGTATAGTCAAAGCAGCAGAAAGTGATTGGAAATTTAGTGAAAATACCCCTCTGTGTCTCTGCGTCTTTGCGTTTGAAAAAGAGAATTAACTAACGTCAGTTCGACGACTTGCTTTAGCTTGGTAAGCCATAGGCGAACAATTCAAGGCAAACGCATCTCCGATGTTGATAACATCGGAGTATGTATCAGGGCGGGGGGAGAGGCCGTCACTCCTCAATTATATCGTCCTCCTCAGAAAGGTTTCTTCTTAATTCAATGCTGATGTCGATGTTTTTCAGCACGTTTTGGCGTTTGTCTTTGTAGTTCTTGAATACAAGTTCGCCTTTATCGCGTGAATTGTTCTTATAGAGCCTTATCTCTGTATTCTTCAACGTGTATGATCGGTTGCCAGCTTTTAGTGTAAACTCAAATGTGTCAAGTTTGGTTCCAATCTTAATGTTGAACTCTGCCTGACTGGTGTTGTCTGCAGACGAGAATACGTGATCAAAAGCCTTCAGGATCTCTTCTTCGTTGAAGAATACGAAACAAGAATATTTGTCTTTCTGATTGTTGAATCGTAGGAATACATCTTTCAGTCGTGCAGGTTGCATCTTTTCCCTCCAGGTGTTATCGGACAATATCCTTTCGCCATTGAAGAAGTTACAGATGGTCTTTGATATCTTGTATTGCTTGTCTGCTGAAGTAAATGAAACGGTGTAGTTGAAACGCTTGAGGTAATTGTTTATCGTCTCCAATGAAGGAATTGGGAGCTTTGTGGATTTTGTGGCTTTAATATTATTCTCTTGGAAAAAACGCTTTGCGACATCATTATATTTTGTGGTTTCCTCACCTTGCAAGGGCTCGCCAATCATGATGTTATGAATCTCACGCCTTCTCTTGTGGAACATCACCACTTTACCTTTTGGCAAAACGTAGAAATATACATTATCAAACTTGTATTTCTCTGCATCATCGAAATAATGACTTAAACTGTCTGGTAATTGGGCACTTAACTGGTATATCTTGCCATCATAGCGATCGTACCATGCCATATACACATCTCTTGGTATGTATGATTTGGTGCTTTCCTGATCAAAGTAATGCTCACCTTTGAAAAAATAATCGTGTATGATCGGTTCATCAATGTCGAGGGTATCTTCAAGGAATGCAAAACGTCCTTTAAGGTATAGGTTAGCGTCAGCTTGATATGAGCGAAGAATAATATCATGGCAGTTGCCGACTTTCCAAGAATCCACTTCTTCAGGAGAAGCGTCAAGATCCATAGCATCCCATGGGTCACCTTCCTCAATCATGCTTTCTCTGAATTTGGCTTTAAGGTAATCTTCCTTGCTAATGCCATAAAAACTAGCATCCTGTTCAACAGAGGCACCAGATATTAACGAATGGCTATTGCTTATGATGTTTGCAAAACCAATGATTATTGATATTACCAAAGAAATATACAATCCCGCTGGAGATAGAAATTTGATAAGCAGATAAGCTATGATGCCAAAAATTAATGCAGCTATGCCGTTGATTATTGGGGCAAACCCACGTGCCATTCCAACGCCTGCAGCATCTCCAGTGAGAATCAAAGGAGGAAAAGATAGCCAGTAGTAAGTGAATGCTATGATGGCTATCATAGACATGAATGGAGACTTCGATGCTGTATAATAGATAGTAGCCAGTTGTGCAATCAACACAAGTGACATGTATAATGTGAGCAGAATGTTTCTCAAATCTTGAGTTGGGTCGTATAGCTCTTTAAGATAAGAAGCCAGCCAACTTAATGATATGCTGGCAACCCATAAAATAATTATTTTAACCATCCTTTTTAAACGTTATGTTCTGTTTGATGTGATGTAGAAAGGGAAAGTCAATTTATAGAGCCCACCTATAGTTTATCCTTGGAATCTATTATTCTGCAGCAAAGAAATAATGAACGCGAGTTCGACGAAATATAATTGATTCGTCAAACCCACGTTATTAGCCTATTTACTCATCTCTGCATCAATAGTCATCATCAAGCCAACAAGATAAGCGTTCCAGTTGATGGCAATCTCATTACTTGCATAGCTGTTCATATCATCGGTATATGACTCGTCAGCAGCCTTTGAAGGATATGTGGTGACATTTGCAATATCCTGCTGTCCAGGGTTTGGACCTCCAGCAAGGAATCCCGGCAGAGGCGCTTCTATACCGTCAGCCTCAGAAAGACGCTGGTGAGGATGCATTACCTGCTTTGTACCAAAGCCTGTCACGAAGCAATAGCCAGTAGCATTACGGCCAAGGAGATAGTCGGCATCAGCAATAGCTGCTGAGAGATATTTATGATCCTTAGTCAAAGTATAGGCATAGGTAAGAGCGATACCTTGTCCGGCACACATCTCACTATTACTACCCCAAGGGAAATCCTGAGCACGATTGCCGTGAGGGGCATTAAAGCTTGATGTCGGGATGCGGAGCATACAATCATCACAGAAAGCGAGAAGGTCAGCCTTCATCTTCTCAACAGGGAAGTCTATGCCGTCAATCTTACCGAGAAGGCTTTGGTTAATCCATTGCTGAACGCCAAGACCGGAAACCTCTCCCCATGTAGGAACTCGATAGCTTTGTGGCATAAATGACTTTGCCTGTTCAAGATATGAGTTCTGCTTTGTAGTGAGATAAAGTTCGGTAGCAGCCCAGAAGAATTCATCGGCAGCCATCATATCACCATAAGTGCCGGTATTAACCTTTGGAGAGTATTTCTGATTGTTGGCATCCTGATTATAATAGGCAGTAGGATTCTTCACAGCCCAAGCGTATGCACGCTCAGCAGCCTTTACTGCATCCTTTACAAACGACTGATACTTAGGATAGGCAGAGTAGATACGAGCTGCCTGTGCAAGAGAAGCGGCAAAGTCGAGAGAAGCCTGTGTGCTCTTCTGAACGACATAGCGAGTCTGATGGCAATTAGCCGGCATCTCAAAGCCTTCGAAGTTAGGAGTGGTGAGCTTGTGGTAAACGCCTCCATCGTATGGATCCTGCATTGTAATCATCCACTTGAGGTTGTACATCACCTCATCAAGGAAATCAGGAACATCATCACCAGACTCAGGGATGACGAGATTCATCTTGTCGGCATACGCCTTGTTAATCTCGTAAGCCTGAAGAAGAACGGCAACAGTAAAACCAGAGTTCACGATATACTTGTTGAAATCACCCGCATCATACCATCCATAAGGAGAGGAGATAACAGTTCCGGCAGGACGCAACGGAGATGCTGCGGTCTCGTGAACGAGCACCTTATTGTCGGGATGGGCTGCAGGACGGGCATAAACTCCGGCATATTTCTCTTCGATTGGCATACCAGTACGCTGAAGATAGAAAGCCTTCATTCCAGCCTTCGCAACATCAGCAAAGGCATTATTCTTGATGACAATCTTCTGTTCTTCCTTGCCTGCCACAAAAGTATAGGTGCCAGGTGTCTTTACCGTGGAAAAATCCACAATCTGACGAACCTTTTGGGTAAAAGGAGATACAGATGTACGTACAGCCTTACCAGCCCATACCTTCTTGCCTTTGGCATCTTTCAGAATGAATGACTTTGCCGTTACTGTAGGATCAATCACAGCCACCTTTGTCTCGGATGGGTAGTAGCCGACCTGATTGACTTTGATAGATTGAGCTAAAGAACAGGAAGAAGTGGAGAGGAGGCAAAAGAATACCCCTCCCCATACCCTACCCATAAAGGGGAGGGAATAGTTACTTTTTTTCGTTATGAGGTTTCGCATAATGATTTTATAAAGTTTTAATTATTGATTACTTTTGAGTGATTTTTACTAACATCTCCCCCTCCACAGGGAAGAGTTGGGGTTAGGAGTCGCTGGGGAACTGTTATTTCCCTCTTACCTTAATTGTCTGATCCGCTATCTGCAACGTGAACTCTCCCGGCTCAAATACCCAGTTGCCCTGAGAATTTACGAATGAGAGATTCTTGGCAGGAAGAGAGAAAGTGACTGTTTTCTTCTCACCAACCTTGAGATCGATCTTGGTAAAGTCACGAAGACGACGGATCTCTGGTGTCTGGGAAGCGACGAGGTCGCTTGAGAAGAGAAGTACAGACTCCTTGCCGTTCATATTGCCAGCGTTCTGTACATCAACACTAACGGTAAGAATATCGTCAACCGAAAACTCAAAAGGAGTACAACGAAGATTGCTATAATAATATGTATTATAGCTCTTGCCATAGCCGAAAGGCCATTGGAAAGCGACATCGGCACTATAATCGTAAGAACCTTCCATTGTGCCGACCACCTCAGACACACGATAGTCGTAACAGTTGAACGCGCTGATAGTACGAGGATAAGAGAACGGCAGTTTGCCTGAGAAGTCCTCTTTTCCTGAGAGCAAAGCAGCAAGAGCATCACCGCCATTGTTTGACGGCAGCATAACATCGACAACAGCCTTTGCAAGTGGCTCGATATCGGAAATGATACGAGGACGACCTTCGTTCAAGACGAGGACGACAGGCTTGCCTGTAGATGCAAGAGCCTTGACCAGATTACGCTGATTCTCAGAGAGATTGAGGTCTGTGAGATTACCAGGAGTCTCTGTGTATGAGTTCTCGCCAATACAAGCAATTATGATATCAGCATCCTTCGCCTTCTGCTTGACAGCTGCCATACTTGCATCCGCAAGGATTTCCTCATAATATGCACCATCGTTCTTATAGGTAAGGGTATTGTCAAGAGTGACATTTTCTGCACCATACTCCTTACAAAGAGCCTCGTAAATTGTATTAGGCTTGATGAACGGACCGCCATCCTTTGCCTTACGATTGGCAGTATCCTCGGCAAGTTTTGCAAGAATCTCATCTGTACCATTACCCTGCCAAGTATAGCTCCAACCGCCATTAAGGGCACGAAGGGAATTGGCGTTAGGACCAGTAACGAGAATCTTCTTGCCCTTTGCAATAGGCAGAACATCCTCATTTTTTAGCAATACAATTGACTCAAGAGCGCCCTGATAAGACACAGCCTTGTGCTCGGCAGAAGCGAACTCTGGATAGTCCTTCAGTTTCTGATAAGGATGATCAAAGAGATCCAGACGATATTTCAAACGGAGGATTCTGCGACAAGCATCATCAATACGCGACTGTGGGATTCTGCCCTCAGCGATGAGTTCTTCCATCAAGGGAACGACACTACAGTCGTATGGCTCCATAATCATATCAATTCCGGCATTAACGGCAAGTTCGAGAGCATCCTTCTTGTTGGCTGCAACCTTTTCACGGCCATACAGGTTATTCACGTCAGCCCAGTCAGTTATGAGCATACCATCCCATTTAAGGCCTTCCTTCAGCCAACCTGTGAGGATTTCCTTGTTGGCGTGCATCGGCACATAGTTCACGCTACCTGAATTGACCATTATTGTCAAGGCTCCAGCCTCAACGCAAGCCTTGTAAGGAGCGAAATGCTTCTCCTTCAAGTCCTGAATGGATATGATAGCAGGAGTCCTGTCCTTACCAGTCGTAGGAACACCATAGCCAAGGAAGTGCTTTAGCGATACAGCCACATTCTTTTGTCCAATATGGTTAGGATCAGAACCTTGAAATCCCAAGGTCATAGCCTTACCCATCTCAGCATTAACAAGACAATCCTCTCCGAAATTCTCCCAGCAGCGAGGCCAACGTGCATCACGAGAGAGATCCATTGTAGGGGAATAAGTCCAAGGCACGGAGCAGGCACGAGTCTCGTAAGCCGTAACCTCTGCCGCCCGACGCGCTATCTCCCTGTTGAAAGTAGCAGCCACGTTGATATTCTGAGGCATAAGCGTTCCGTCGATTGTATAGGTAACACCATGATTCTCATCCACGCCAAATACGGTAGGAATACCCAAATGCTTGATAGAGGCATCCTGTATCTGCTTGATATATCCGCCCCACTCTGCCGCAGGAACTCCCTGAGGGCCTGGAGTATTAAGGAAAGAGCCGACACGGAAATTCACAATAAGTGAATCCAACATATGCTGATCGATGATGAATTTTCCCTTGGCATCCTTGGTCATTATACCACGAAGATCAAGCTCCACCATCTGACCAAGTTTGTCCCTTAATGACATCTTAGCCATTTGTGCCTCGACCTTACCCTCTAAGACAGCATCAGCGGCAATGGCAGGTTGTGCCATTGTCGCTGTCGCATATAGAAATGATGATAGTAATATACTACCAAATAAGGATTTTCTGTTCATAATTAGTAGAAGAACCGTATCTATAATTACATCACTACCTCCACAACGTGCTTGCCAGGAGTTGCCTTGATAACATTACCCTCAATAGCCACGCCATCAACGGTAATGCTCTTCACGCCCTTCTGGCTGCCGTTTGGATTCTTTACGGTGATATCATATTCAGTACCACGGAGAATACGCTTAACGCTATATTCCTTGATGCTGGAATCAAGACATGGGTCTATCATCAAGCCGTCGTACGTAGGCTTCACACCGAGCAGATACTGGCTGACTGTGAGCCACATCCAAGCAGCAGTACCTGTAAGCCAAGAGTTCTTACCCTCACCTGGCTTAGCAGCATCCTTACCAGCAACCATCTGACAGTTCACGTATGGCTCAACCTTGTGGAGAGCCTGATCCTTGAGGTACATAGGGCTGATCTTACGGAAGAGTTCCCAAGCATCGTTACCACGTCCGGCAACAGTCTCGCCGATGATAACCCAAGGATTGTTGTGACAGAAGATACCTGCATTCTCCTTATATCCAGCAGGATAGGATGAAATCTCACCCATCTCAACATGATATGTAGTATAAGCAGGATTATTAAGAACCATACCATGCTCACAATCAAGATATTTCTTACAAGAATCGATAGCCTTGTCAACCATGCCTTCCTCAAGTCCGATACCTGCCATTGTGCAGAAGCCCTGTGACTCGATGAAGATCTTGCCTTCCTCGCACTCATTAGAGCCAATCTTATTGCCGTAGAAGTCGTATGCACGGAGATACCATTCACCATCCCAGCCGTGCTTCTTAACAGCCTCAACCATAGAGTCAATACACTTCTGGGCACGCTCAGCCTCAGCATTATCGCCAATCTGCTTGCAAAGCTCTACATAGTCCTTACCAGTTACGACAAAGAGACCAGCAATCATAAGAGACTCAGCCTTTGAGCCTTCGGAGTTGTTCTCGGTTGTCTGGAATGACTCGTTAGGATCCCATGAGAAACAGTTGAGGTTAAGGCAGTCGTTCCAGTCGGCACGTCCGATGAGAGGAAGCATATGAGGACCGAGGTTCTCAACAACATGATTGAAAGAGATACGGAGATGCTCCATGAGTGAAACCTCTGTTCCAGGCTCGTTATCGAATGGTACAGGTTCCTGAAGAATAGAGAAATCACCTGTTTCCTTGATATAAGCCACAGTACCGAATATCAACCAGCAAGGATCATCGTTGAAGCCACCGCCGATGTCGTTGTTACCATGCTTTGTAAGAGGCTGATACTGGTGGTAGCAACCACCGTCAGGGAACTGGGTAGAAGCGATGTCGATGATACGCTCACGGGCACGACTCGGAATCTGGTGCACGAAACCAACGAGATCCTGATTAGAATCACGGAAGCCCATGCCACGACCAACACCACTCTCAAAGAAGCTTGCAGAACGAGAGAAGTTGAATGTAATCATACACTGGTACTGGCTCCAGATATTAACCATACGGTTCAGACGCTCATCATCAGACTTGACAACATACTTGTCGAGCAGAGCATCCCACATCTGAGCAAGTTCTGCAAATGCAGCATCAACAGCCTCAACGGTAGAGAACTTTTCGATAAGTGCCTTAGCCTTAGCCTTGTTTACGAGTGTCACGTCAGAATCCTGTGAAGAGATGAGAGTGCCGTTCTTCTTGCGCTCAATATCCTCAGCAGAGAACTTCTCTTCCTGAGCATTCTCCACATAACCGAGCATGAAGATATAGTCCTTGCTCTCACCCGGAGCAAGCTCTACCTCTATATAATGAGAAGCGATAGGGCTCCAGCCATGTGCCAATGAGTTGCTTGGCTTGCCTGCCATAACACACTGAGGATCAGCAAACTCATTGTAAAGTCCGATGAAAGACTCGCGATCGGTATCATAACCGTCAATCTCCGCATTTGTTACGGTATAGTATGCATAGTGGTTACGACGCTCCTTATACTCAGTCTTATGATAGATAGTTGCACCATCAATCTCCACCTCACCAGTTGACCAGTTACGCTGGAAGTTCTCCATATCAGTTGCAGCATTCCAGAGACACCACTCTGCGAAAGAGAAGAGCTTTATTGTCTTCTTCTCAGAAGTAGTATTCTTCAGCGTAACCTTCTGAATCTCAGCCCATGTCTTCAAAGGAACGAAGAAGAGAACTGATGCCTCTATACCATTCTTTGAACCTGTGATACGGGTATAGTTCATACCATGTCGGCACTCGTATGAGTCGAGTGGAGTCTTGCAAGGTTTCCAACCCGGATTCCAAACAGTACCATTATCGTTGATATAGAAATAACGACCACCATTATCCATCGGAACACCATTATAGCGATAGCGGGTGATACGACGGAACTTAGCATCCTTGTAAAAATCGTAACCACCGGCGGTATTACTGATAAGGCCAAAGAAATCTTCATTTCCGAGGTAGTTTATCCATGGGAACGGAGTAGCAGGATTGGTGATGACGAACTCACGATTCTTGTCATCGAAATAACCGAAATTCTTATTTTCCATTTTCTTTTTTTACTTTATACTTTACACTTTTCACTTTATACTCTCTACTTTTTCAATTTACTTAGCAGGAAATCAAACCACTCCTCATATTGTTCCTCATACCAAAAGTGACCTGTCTGCTGATATGGTGAGATTACCTTCTCGCCACCAGCCACATTGTATGTGGCATACATTGATGTAGGAGCTACCACATCATCGTTATATCCAAATGAATACCACCCTGGAACTGTGATTCTCTTTGCAAAGTTCACTCCATCGTAGTATCTCATGCACTCCACCTCTGCCTGATCAGGTTTTGCCACCTGATAGAAAATATGTGGCCATCCACAAGCTACTTTCTTTAACGCAGCCTCATAGTCGCACATAGCAGCATGAACAGGTGCATAGCAGCTTACGCGCTTATCGAGAGCCGTCGTGGCAAGGGTAAGGAAACCGCCTTGCGAAGAACCGCATACTCCGAGATTCCTACCATCCCATTGAACAGCATCACCCTTCCCGAATGCCTCTATGAAATCAATGGCACGAATACAGCCAGTTACCACATGCTTATAGTAAGAACGGTCACGATTGTTACAACCATTCAACCAATAGTCAGCTAAAGCAGCCGAGAATAGGTTGTCGTAATATGCCTGCTCCTTGGTAACGGGTATTCCGTGAATACCTATCTCAAGTACGATAACGCCTTTCTTGCAAAGACCTTCATCACCACCATACGGACGCACACCTGCCCCAGGCACTTTTAGTATGGCTGGATATTTTCCAGGCTTGGTGGGAACATTGAGAATACCATACACTCTCCTACCCCAACGGTCGTTATGGAATGAAACGTGATATGTGCTAACCTCTGTTGTAGAGCGTTCTGGAAGAAACTCCATGTGAGGTTCTAATGCCGTATTACGTGCTTCCTTTATCGCATTTGCCCAAAATTCATCAAAATCCTTCGGGCATTGTGCCTGGGGCTGTATCTTCTCTGGAGAAACGGCTGCTATACAATGTGCCTGATAGTCTTTACCACCAATATGTGCCGTAGCCTTTAATTTATAGAAGCCCGGAACCTGCATCTTGCCTGTAATCTTTGCCGTTCCTGTCTTTAGAGTTATCTCTTTCTTTGTATCAGGATACATATCAGGTCCCATTTCGTATGACACTTTCACATCATCAAGAAGAGTGCCCGATTTCATCACGCTAATGGTGAAACCGATATTCTCTCCTGTCTTATAAGTCCAGTCCTTATGATCAGGCGTAACCTTAACGGTTATGTTTGTTCCACGTATCTGGGCACTAACATAAACCGCCACCAACAATACTATAAATATCGCAAATACTTTCTTCATCTGCCAATCCTCCTTGTCATTTCCTTTATTATCTCCATCGTGGATTTATCCACAGAGAAGACAGAGTTAAGCCCTTGCTCTTCCTGAGCCGGATCACACACATAGTCATCCCAACGCTGCCAGATAGTATGCTTCACATTTGCCTTGCCACCCCATCCCCAGAAGTTGCAGCCGGCAATCTTACCAGACTCAGCTATTATGCCGAACACATATTTATAGTATGCATCACGCCCCTTGGTCGCACTTCCCGGAGTAAACAAGAAACGATCACGAGGATAGCCGAACTCCTCAAGCACAATCGGGCGACCAGCCTTCTCCATAAGCCGATATGCACGATTGATATATGCAAGGGTGGAATCACACGCCACCTTCACGTTATCCACTATAGGATCAGGTGCACCCTCCTTTATAGTCTTGTCAGCATCATAGTTCTGATTGAACTTGCCTATCCATCCCCAGTTATTTGGCCAGATATGAATACAAGCATAGTCAATATTCGGAAGAGTATGAATAGCATTAAACAATCGCATATCATCCTCACAACCATGCTCGCCCTCACTACCCGTCGTAACAAGATGGTTAGGGTCAAGACTCTTAATGAGCGTTGACTGATCGTCAATCCATTCTATGAACTTGTACTTATGCAACTCGTCATTCACAAAGCAACGAGGCTCATTGGCTATCTCCCATGCCATCAACGCCTTGCTATCCTTATAAACCTGACCTGTATATCTGTTCGTGCGAGTAACCATCTTACGGACATGTTCAGCCGCCAATGCCTTTGCCTTATCATTGAGGATAAAGTTTGACACATACTGCATATACTCCCACCAGCCATCAATACTCGGAACAGGAGTCTGGTCGAAATGACGAATGCCTGTGCCATCCGATTTCTGCACATCACCCTTAAAGCCAACCCAATCAAGATATGCTCCATAGCCGCCCGACCATTCCCATGCGTTATTGAAATAGAGCACGGCTTTCATGTCACGCTTCTCAAGCTCTGCCATAAGGAAGTCGAGACCTGCGAGAATAGTGTCATTATATACGCCCGGTTCTGATTGCAACTTAGGTGCTATATGACTTGGAATGCCATCACGCCCATCACCACCTATCAGCACACGCACATTGTCAATGCCCACGGCACGCATATCATCAAGCTCCTGTATGAGACGTTTACGATTGCCTCCCTGTCCCTCACTACCGAGAATCGCCCCATACCAAAGGTTTGTACCAACATAGCGGTATTCCTTACCCTGCAGATAGAACTTACCATTTTTAACAGAGACAAAGGAGGTTTTCTCATCTGCTCTTGACACTAAGGCAAGAAGACAGAAGAGAAGAACCGCACTACACTTACTACAAACTAACTTTATTCTCATTAATTATTACTTCTTATATTCAAAAGGCACAACTGGCAATCCTCTTACATTATGCAACTTAGCGGGCATAAAATTCCTATAACAATAGCGAATGCCCTTGATTTCCTTAATCTCGGGACAAGCAAGAGTGAGATAGCATCCCTGACGCTTTACGTTCTGCCAAGCTGATGATGCCCACACGATAGCCTTATGCCATTTGCCTTCAGCATCCAGAGCCTCAAAGCCTTCTATATTATCCAGACGGTCAAAGCCATCATCTCCATTCTTGAAATATAGATGCAAGACCTTTCCCTTTGCATTTGGATTCTTCTCAACGGCAGTACCAGCAATAACTGCCTGCTCATCACTATTGGCATCTACCTCCTCCATATACTCAAACTCTGGAGATTCCGCAGCTATGCCCTCCACACCATAGTCACGCGCAAGAGCCATATATGCGAGGCGTTGTCCTATCTGTTTCTTCTGAGCGCCATGTATCTGTTTTGCCTCATAGTCATATATAAGGTCACTCGTACATACGCATCCGCTATTCTCCAGTTCCTTGGCAATCGTATGCTGGGCAGCACGGAAATCAGCCCCCTGAGTACCATTCACATCATCATACCAATAAGGTGGAAGCTCCACCGTATATATCGGTAACTTGTCATTAGGCTGATTCCACATCTTACGCCACAGTCGAGTCATGGTCTTGAAACGCTCGATATATTGCTTCTCATATCCCACGTTTGACTCTCCCTGATTCCAGAGGAAACCCTTTATGGTATATCCTGCAAGCGGATTAAGCATTCCGTTGAACATCACCATCCTCTGATGATAGTCATTATCTGAAACTGGTGTTAATCCGTCAGGATAGGTAAGCAAAGTGTCCTTAGGCAACCAGCCCTCAACACACGAACCGCCCCAAGAGCAGTTGATAATGCCTACCGGAACATCGAGCATATCAGCCATAGTCGTGGCAAAGTAATAGCCACAGGCAGAGAAACGTGAAGCTGTCTTAGGCGATGGAATCTCCCACTTGCCTTCTACCTTCTTCTGAGGTTCGGGTTTTCCCACCTTCGGAATAGTTGCAACACGCATGGAGTTACGATACTTTCCCGACTGTGCGATAGTCTCGTTAGCTCCCTCTATCGGGCAGTTCCAGAAACCGCCAAGCGGCATCTCCATGTTCGACTGCCCGGAACAGAACCACACCTCGCCTATCAGCACACCATTTGACACCTTGGCATCTACAGCCACAGCATTCTTGTCATTCTTCGGATCTGCTTTATACTCGGCAAATGTCATGCTATACTTGTCAAACGAAGCTTTTGGAGTATTAACCTCAAGTTTCCAAGAACCATCTGCAGGCACCTTTGCTATATATTCATCAGTCGTCCAACTCGCTGTTACCTTTATATAATGTCCAGCCTCAGCCCATCCCCAGACTTTAGCCTGAGTATGTTGTTGAAGAATCATATTATCTCCAAAGATTTCTGGAATCTCCAAAGCATTAGCTGTAAAGACTGACAGCAGAGTAATTACGAAGGATACAAATCTTTTCTTCATTCGTTGATAGGTAATATTTAGGCTTCTAATATCCAATTCCGAGTACAAAATTATAGCATTTCCACATCTTCTCCTTACACTATTTTGTCATTTTATTATATGTTTGTATAAATTGTAAAAAAAATCATCCTCTCCCAAAATGAAAGAGGATGATTTCGTCAACATTTCGCTAAAATTGTATCATGCAGACCTACACTATCACATGTTTCTTGTGATAATTCTCCCTGAACTCCGTAGGCGTACACCCCTTGCGTTTCTTGAATATTCTGTTGAAATTCGAGATATTATTGAATCCGCAATGATAGCAAATCTCCACAACAGCCATGGTACTGTCGGCAAGCAGTCGAGCAGCATGGCCAAGTCGGATGTCGATGATATATTCAGATATACTCTTATTGGTGCGCAACTTGAAGAAACGGCTGAATGCCGTGGATGTCATGGACACGAGACTTGCAAGAGTCTGGAGCCTTATTTCCTCACGATAGTGCGAGTCTATGTATTCCTTTACTTTCTGCACCCTGCGACTGTCTGTCGTCATACTGACATGAGCAAACGCACTTGACGACAACAACTTATAGTCAGAACTGATAGAAAGTTCATACATAAGTTCAAAAAACTTCATCACACTATAGAAACCCGGCTCCATATTGACAAGTTCATTGAGACGGTCGTACACCCTCATTATAGTCTTCATTCCAAAGGCAACACCAACTTCCGCCCTATTAAAAAGGTCATGGAGAGGCTGCATGTGAGTCTTTGCAAGAAAGGCATCGGAAAAGAGTTCCTTGGAAAAATGAATGGTAATCTCACGTATATCCTCCGACTCACACTTATACTGCTCCCAGGTATGCTCAAGTCCGCCACCCAGAAGTGCAAGGTCATAATTTCCCAGCACCTCAATACTGTCACCTACGACTCTTCGATTACCCTGGCAGTTCTCCACAAAGTTTATCTCCATCTCACCATGCCTGTGCATGGGATATGTATGCTGCTTTTTATGGCGTTCTACCAGATGATAGCAATCTTTTTCCGTGAGACGCGTAATCTCTGAAATAACATCTGTACTCATGTCAAATCTAAATGTTTAGAGTTTTTTACTTCAAAGTAAGTGCGAGTGTGCAAGCCTTGAGTCCTTCTCCAGATACTGTAAGTGAAGCCTTACCCGCAGTCTTCTGCGACTGAATGAGCACCTGCGCATAACCATTGAATGACTTAACCTTGAATTCGTGTGTATTAATGTCTGTCGGTCTCTCTGGGTCATGACAAGCAGGATCACCATTACCTACACCAAGAATCTTCACGTTACCCTCAGTCTTCAGTTCCAGTTGCCTGCAAGCATCGGGAACGATACGCCCCTTATCATCCTTGAGGCATACAGTTACGACGCTCACATCTGCACCGTCCGCATTGATTTCTGTACGGTCGGCAGTCACTTCAACAACGGAAGCCTCGTTTGTGGTTTGGATAATCTCCTCCATAACAGGCTTTCCAAACTTATATCCTACAGCCTTAACCTCGCCTGGTTCATATACACACTCCCACTCAAGATGACCATTCTTAGGCACATATTTCTTCTCAAGCTCCTTGCCATTCACAATCAACTGAACCTGTTCAAAGTTAGAATAAGCCCATACGCTAATTGTATCGCCCTCATGTCCTTTCAAGTTCCAATGAGGGAAAACGTGCAAGACAGGCTCGTATGTCCACCATGCCTTCAGATAGTAAGCCTCATCCTTGGGGAATCCACAATAATCATGAATACCGAATTGGGATATGGTAGCAGGGAACTTCAACGGATTTGACTCACCGCGATAGTCGAACCCCGTCCAGAAGAAGCAACCAGAAGCCCATTGACGAGCCGCATAGAATTTCCAGCCACGCTCAATACAATTATAGATGCTATCCGGACCATTCGGAGCGCGGTTCAGAGCCTTCATCCATCTGCCATCGGGATCATCATAATAGATACCACGAGTACCACATCCAGATGTCTCCTCAGAGCCATAGCACTTACGTTCCGGATAGACTTGACGCATACTGTCAATAGGATTCTGCAGGATATAGTTATAACCGGCAACATCAACAGGCTCTTCAACTGTAGGACCACTACTTGTTGCAAATGTGATAGGACGTGTGGTATCGTACAGACGGCAATAGTTACGCATCGCAGCTGCTATACGCCTGCCTCGCTCATCCCATTCCAATCCCCACTCTTCGTTACCGAGACTCCAGAGAATGATACTTGGATGATTACGGTCACGCTCAACCATTTTTGCTAGAGCCCTAAGTTGATATTCACTTGTACCAGAAAGACGATTCTCATCAATGACAAGGATACCAAGAGAGTCACATATATCAAGCAAAGCAGGTGTCATTGGGTTGTGGGAAGAACGATATGCGTTGCATCCCATCTTCTTCAATTGCCTCATTCGCCACAGCAACACGGCATCAGGGATACCAGAACCTACGCCTGCATGATCCTGATGCATATTCACACCTTTCAACCTCGTGCGAACATTATTAATAAGGAATCCGTCCTTCTTGTGGAACTTTACCTGACGACAACCGAACTTTGTACTAACAGAATCAACGACCTTATCACCAATAAGCAACTTTGACACACATGTATAGAGATATGGATCCGTAGGAGTCCAAAGATGCGGATTCTCAAATGTCACATCATACTTGAAAGTACCATTATCAGCCAACTTACGTGCTGCTACGTTTGTATATTCACGATCTGCACCTTCAACAGCCAGCACCTCATTGCCTTCAGCATCATACACGAAATACTGCATCTTACATTGCACGGCATCGTCAGAACAGTTCTGTACAGTACCCTTGAATGTAACGGCAGCCTTTTTGAAATCATTTTTTGAAAACTTAACACGGATACTAACACCATTCGTCGGAATATGTACGGCATCCGTCTTCAGTAATTTCACATGACGATAAATACCGCCACCCTCATAATACCAGCCTTCCTCCATTGTGGCATCAGCACGCACACACACAACGTTATCCTCACCAAACTTCAGATAATCCGTGATATCATACTCCTGCGAAAGATATCCGCTTTCCTCTCCACCACAATAGAAACCGTTCACCCATACACGACTGGCACGAAAGATTCCATCAAAGATAAGTTCGATATGCTTGTCCTTGTCTTCCTTATCTACATGGAAGGTCTTGCGATACCAACCAACGGAATTTTCCGGGAACTTATATCCAACGGTCTTGTAACCATGAGAATGACTAGCAACCGAATCATACAGAAGATCTACTACGAAATCATGAGGAAGATCTACCGTTTTCCAGTCTTTGTCATCAAACTTATTACTGTAAGGACCTATATTATGAATAGAATTAGCCTTTGTAAGATAGTTAAAATACTCAGTTCCGCATCCGAAATCCTTTGAAGGGTCAGCTGCATTACCGAGATGGAATTTCCATCCCTCATCAAAATTGAGAAGGGTACGCTGAGCCATTGCAGACATACAGACAAAGGCAAGGAGTATTGCTATGAAAAAAGAATAATATCTATTCATTTAAGTTTTCGAAATCAGGTCCAGAAAAGAAATAGGTAATAATTTTCTCCCAGCGGAGAGAGGGGACAAAGGCTTACGTAACATTTTTCACAAAAGTGCCGTAACTCCGCTCAAAATGTCGAGTGCTCTAAGAGGACGATAGAATTGCTATGTTGTTTAATACTATCATATACGTTTTCGATTTTTTGATTCTAAGTTAGAGATTGCTTGATTTCATGTGCAAAGATACAAAAAAAATCGAATTCTTTTCGTATAGGAGCGGAAAAATGCTTTTTTTTTGCTTTTTTTTTATGTATTTTTGTTGTCTTACCCATTGATTAAGGTTATTAGAAGCAATCTTGGTTGTACCTTTTTCTAATGTGTACCACAAACCATATGTTCTTCTACGCAGAACATCCGTTACAAGATGTTATGGCGCCCAATGGGTTTTTCCTCGGGTCTTGTTTTAGCGTGTTTTTCTGTAATTAGATTCCGAAAGAAACCAAATGTCTCCTGAAGAAGCCTAAATGAGAATTCGGTTTTGATTTTTTCTGTGTATCTTTGCGAAAAAAGAATATATGCGATGGAAATAAACAATGACTATATCATATACCAACGAAGTATCAATTGCTCACTCATACCTTCATCGGGAACAAAGTATCACAGGATAAGACTGCGTGTGACTTATAACGGCAAGCGGATTGATCTCCATACAAGAATTCGTGTGGAGCCTAAGTATTGGAATAGTAAGACTCAAAGAGTAAAGCGCGGTTATACTTGCTGTGAAGAATCAGATATAACAATCAATGCAGCTTTTAATACTTATATAAAATATGTGAATCTATATTTCATGGACTGTGAGCGCAATTTTCGGGAACCAGCTTTGACTGATCTTAGAGACAAGTTCTATTATCTGTACAAAAAGACTGGCAAATTGAAGACAAATGAATTCTTTTATTTGTTTGAAGAATTCATCAAGATTCGCTCAGGCGAGAAAGGTTGGGGGCAAATCATGAAAGATGTTTATCAAAGACTTCTTGAAAAGATCAGAAAGTTCAAACCTGACATAAAGCTCACGGACTGGAATGTTCAGACTTTGGAGAGTTTTAAGAAATATCTCGCTAAGTCTATGTATAATGATGCAATCAAGAAGAGATTATCTTATCTAAAATCTTTTCTAAAGTGGGCAAAAAGTAAGCATTATGCTGTAAATGAAGAGTTCGAAACATATAATCCCAAGTTGCTCACTGCTCAGAAGCAGGTACGTTATCTTGAGATTGAAGAGTTAGAAAAAATATATAGTCTTAATCTTGAAGATAACAAAGCATTGGATTGTACGAGAGATTTCTTTTTGTTTCAGTGCTACACGGCTCTGAGATATTCAGACCTGAAACAACTAAAACGTTCAAATATCTACAAAGACAAGTGTGGCAAATACTTCATCAGACTACTGACAGAGAAAGACAATGATGTTATAAACTTCCAGTTAGCAAAAAGAGCTGTTGAGATCTATAAGAAGTATATAGACTTGAATCTTCCAGATAATCTTGTATTTCCTGTCTTATCTAACCCAAATTATAATGAACATCTAAAAGAACTTGGCAAAGCAGCAGATCTTACTGGCGAATGGGTTGACTATGAGTATAGACTTCAAGAAAAGATAGAGATTCACATCCCTAAGTGTGACCTTTCTTCACATACTGCAAGAAGAACATTCATCGTAACTGCATTGAACGAAGGCATAAGTACAGATTTGATCATGTTGATTACCGGTCACTCAGACTATGATGTCATGAAACCGTACATAAAGGCAAATCTAAAAGGAACATCGAGTGTCATTGATGCGTTAGACAAGACTTATTGTAGATAAAAATCCGGGAAAATGAATCAATTTGTAGTCCTATTGTCGTTTTTTTTATAGAATAATGGATGAAATGTCTAAAAAAAGGTTGTAGTGTTACAACCATTTGAAAAACATTTTGTATCTTTGTGGCGCTATTTTATAATTGTAGTCGTATGAAGTATTTGAATATTAAAAAAGCGTTAGCAGCGTGGCAAGATTTGCAGCCATTGTCGGAAAAGGATAGAGATAGACTGAGCCGACGTTTTACTGTGGATTTCAATTACAATAGCAATCATATTGAAGGTAACACGCTGACTTATGGTCAGACGGAAATACTCCTGTTGTTTGGAAAAGTGATTGGTGAAGCAGATGTACGAGACGTACAGGAAATGACTGCGAGTAATGTTGGACTGAGGATGATGACAGAAGAGGCTGCAGTAAAGGATGTACCTCTAACCCAGAACTTTATCCGTACGTTGCATAAAACATTGCTTCGTGAAGACTATACAGTCTATCGAGAACTTCCTGGAGGTGTACAAACAAGCTATGTCATCCATGCTGGACAATATAAGACCCGTCCAAATAGTGTAATCACTCGTTATGGTGACAGGTTCGAATATGCTTCGCCAGAGGAAACTCCCAGTTTGATGACAGACTTGGTGGATTGGTATAACAAGGCAGAGCAGGAAGGAAAACTTTCACCAGTGGAATTAGCTGCTCTATTCCACTATCGTTATATACGCATCCACCCTTTTGAAGACGGTAATGGACGTATTGCACGCCTTATGGTGAATTTCATCCTGACACGCCATGATTATCCAATGATTGTAGTTCGCAGCCGTAAAAAAAGCGAATATCTTGAAGCTCTACATCAGGCTGATATCGAAGTCGGCCCAGTACCTGCTGATGGCGCACATGCAGATATCATGGATATAAAACCGTTCTTGAAGTACTTTAATGAACTTGTGGCTACAGAGGTATATAATGATGTACTCTTTGTGAGTGAAAAGGATGAGAAAGTGTGGTGGTATGATGGTGAACGTATTAATTTCCGCACCCCCAATTATACAAAGATACTGAATGCCATGCGCACAGAGCCAACGCTTACGCTGGCAGATATGAAAGAAGTTACCGGCATCAGTATTGCTGCTATTCAGAAACTTCTCGAACAACTACTTCAGAAGAAGTATATTGAAAGAGGAGATAAAGATGGAAGTTGGAGAGTTTTTGTTACACAGTAGAGGACTTGGGAATAACGACAAGAACAATGGGTAGAAAGAGAAAGAAGAAAAAACGAGGACTCTTCATAGACCCAAGTCTAGTGATATCCTGCAAAATGAGTAGAGTTATTCATAATTACATGTAATTTATGTAAATGTATTGAAATCTCAACTTATTGGGACATACGAAATATAACAAAAATAATTAATTTTTTCGTAAAGTATGATGAAGAATCTATTGATGAGTGCAGCTGTTGGTGATTATGCTGGCAGTGCCTACGAAGGTAGAAGTCATAGAACCAAGGATTATAATGCAATAAAAATGTTCTCGTCACGTGCTCATTTCACTGATGATACGGTTCTGACTTTTGCATGTGCAGAAGCCTTCTTGCATGACATAGACATGTCGCATAATATATGGATGTGCGCCAATCAACATCCTCACGTAGGTTATGGGCATCGCTTCAAGGAATGGATGAAAGACCATTACCACCTGCCATACAACAGTATAGGGAACGGTTCTGCCATGCGCTGTTCCTCTGCCGGATGGCTTGCCTCTTTAGAGGATGAATGCATAGAACTTGCAACAAAGACTGCAGTTCCTACTCACAATCACGAAGAGGGCATCAAGGGGGCTGTTGTCACTGCATTGACAATCTTTCACCTGAAGAATGGCAAAGACAAGGATTTCGTTCAAAATGAAATATTGGGAAAATACTACCCTTATTGGGCTGACAAGACATACAAAGATATTCATGATGGGTTTCAATTTAATTCTACAAGTCCAGGAACCGTAGGTCCTGCAATCCTCAGTTTCCTTGCATCCGAGAACTATATCGACTGCGTAAAACTCGCAATATCCCTAGGAGGTGATGCTGATACCCTTGCAGCCATAGCAGGACCCATGGCATACGCATTCTATAAGGAAATGCCTGAGCCTTTAGTCTATCAGGTATTGAAACATCTGCCAGATTGGATGCAAAATGTGAACGAAGAATTCGACAATCGGTGCAATGGCAAGTGGTAGAATATTGCTATCTCAATATCTTATCTCAGTTAAAATGCACTCTAAATCTGGTTATGTCTTTGTATAATACCAAATTAATAAATTAGGAAAGCGATAAAAAGTAGCTTATCTATAAGATAATATAAACTAGCGTTTTTCCACTTGCCTTAATTAATGGAGGAATTGCTTCTTTTGCTAAGGTACTCTCTAAAAGCATAAAGAGGAATGTTCTCTAACCATGACTGTTCTTTATAATCCTTCATGCTCAGACGAATGCCTTTCAGTTGCGGATTGTTCCCAATGAATACCTTCATGGACTTTGCCTTTACATTCTCTTCCGCTTTCGCTTCTACAGGATATACGTTATCACAGAGTTGAATGACAAAGTCCAACTCTATTCGAGAACTCTCTACGGAATGATAATACACAGGAATGCCAGTTGTAGCCAATTGAGATTCTACATAAACTTCTGTGAATGCTCCCTTATACTCCTTGAATATGTTTTCTCCCACCATTATCTGACTGGCAGGTACATCAGCCATTGCGCCCATTAAACCGACATCAAGGATGAAAAGTTTGAACGCTCCCATGTCTTCGTAGAACTTCAGCGGCATACGAACCTCGTTAACACGATTGACCTTATACACAATACCAGCGTCAGTCAGCCATTGGATAGCTTCTTCAAATTCAGATGCTCTTGCCCCTTTTTTCATGGCACCGAAAATAAACTTCTTGTTCTCCTTTGTCAACTGAGACACGATACTTTGCCACACCATACAGATTCGAGGTACGACACGGGCAGGAGCGTGTTTGCTGAAATCACGGTCATAATCATCAAGTATTTGCTTCTGCTTAATGCGTACAGCATTGAGTCCTTCACCTTCGACGTATGCTTTGACTGCTGCTGGCATACCCCCAACATAGTAATACTGACGGAGCTGGTCAACATACTCTATGCTGATCGCCTTTATCATCGTCCAATCGCTTTCTGCAAGAAAAGCTTGCATCTTCTCTTTGCCGTTTGCCATGAGGAATTCTCCAAAAGTCATTGG
>Ga0256407_10000212_pt1 | contig 145969 bp, 86 predicted proteins | sample RumenRJG_04DNA_FD_193489 | JGI IMG/M metagenome (GOLD analysis project Ga0256407, IMG submission 193489) | Bovine rumen microbial communities from Lethbridge, Alberta, Canada - RJG_04 | ecosystem: Host-associated > Mammals > Digestive system > Stomach > Rumen | place: Canada: Alberta... | reverse complement strand
TCCTTGACGTATGGATGGACAAGTACAAGCACACGCGACAGGAAGAACTGGCATCATTTTGGAACGGGTTGCTTGATGACATAGACGCGGTAAGGAACGCCATCAAGTACAGTTATACTAACGGCATCGTCGAGGGAAAGAACCACAGACTGAAAAACAAGAAAAGGGAATGCTACGGAAGAGCGGGATTTGAACTGCTCAGAAGAAAAGTCATACTGTCTAACTATGGGTGATTTTGCAACAAAAGTGACGAAGATCCTCAATTTTCATGTGTTAGACCAGCGAAAAATCGGCAACCATCTAAATTTCAGATGGTTGCCGATTATATTTTGTGCGCCTGAAAGGACTCGAACCTTCACGTCGTGAGACACCAGATCCTAAGTCTAGCGCGTCTGCCAATTCCGCCACAAGCGCAGGGGTAGGGGAGAACCAAACGCCACGAATGGCCCTTGGTATAACCCTTCAAGCCGCAAAGGTACGGCTTTTTTGTGAAACGGCCAAATTTTCGGTGCTACTTCTTTCCGGTGGTGAGCAGGCGGCGGGCAAACTCGATGAGAGTGTCGCGGCCACGGGCAAAGTCGGCGTCGGTCTGCTGCACGTTGTAGTCGGGGTTGATGCCGAACTCGGTGCTCTGGTGGTCGGCGTCGTAGATGGGGCAGGCCGAGAAGCGGATGCTCCATCCGCAGGGCAGCTGGCTGGAGAAGGGCATGCCGGCGCCACCCCCTGTGCGGTCGCCCACGATGGTGACCCGCGGGCAGCGCTTCATATACTTCACAAACTCGTTGGCCGCGCTGAACACGCCGCGGTTGGTGAGCACCACCACGTCTTTCTGCCAGCGTATGCCGCTTGAGGGTTTCAGCGTCTGCGGCTCCATTTTCGAGAAGTCGTTGTGCCCCTTGCCCGTCTTGTGCTGCATGTAGCCCACGAGCAGCGGCTCGTCGGTGAACCGTCCCGCCAGCATCTCGGCCATGGTGAGCATGCCGCCGCCGTTGCCGCGGATGTCGATGATGAGGCCGCGGCAGGGTGCCAAGGCGAAGAGCACATCGTCGAGGTTGCCGCCTCCAATCTCGTTGGAGAAGCTGGTGTAGCGCACGTAGCCCACGTTGTCGTCGAGCACACGGTAGTAGAGTCCGCTCGCTATCTTGTAGTCGGTGCCCAGATAGCGCCGCAGCAGGGTGTCGCTCACATTGGCGGGATAGTCTTCCTGCCAGCTCCAGTTGCGTGCCATGTCGAACGAGGTGTACAGGTTCACATGGCCGTCGCGCAGCTCGCTCAGCATGTCGGCCATCACCTCAAACTGCTGTGCGTTGGTCATGTCGTTTTCGAATCGGGCCGCGTAGCGTGCGTGCACCTCGTCCCAGTCGAGTCCGATGGTCTGCCGTTTGTAGTCGAAGAAACAGTAGTGCTCGTCGAGGATGCGCCAGAGCGCCTCGAAATTGCCCGCCGGCGTGTCGGTGTATTCGTCTTCGTCGACACAGGCTGTGAGCAGCGGCGTCAGGGCCATGAGCAGCATGGCGAGCACCGCAAGGTGTTGATAGAGAGAACGATGCTTCATGGCACGATATCGGTTATCTGGAAGTGTCTCACAAATCCTATCACAAGGGCGTGGGTGTAGACATGCTGCTTCAGGTTGTTGACAGCAGCCTGCTGGTAGTCGCCCAAATAGCCCACGCGCCAGCGCACGCCCCACAGGTTGAAGTCGGCCGTCAGACTGTGGCGCAGGGTGGGGGCCGAGAAGGGCGTGGTGACCACGGCGTTGTGGTCGTAGTCGCCGAGCGAGAAGATTTCGTAGTACGACTGTCCGTAGTTGGGACTGAACATCACGCCCACGAGCGGTGCCATCACCTCATAGCGCAGGGCCCAAGGCTTGTGGAACAGCTGAAAGCGGTAGGTGGCCGCTCCTGAGAGACCTGCATGCAGGAAGAGCCGCATTTGGGCGGGATTGTTCGTGTTGCGCGTGTTGTTGAGCACGCCGAGGCCCGGATTGACCATGCCGCCCGCCTCCAGCTGGAGCCGTCCGCCTGCCAGTTGCCACGAGCGGTGCACGGCATAGCGGAAGTCGTAGAGAGCCGCCAGTGTGGTGCCGTCGCCCGACCGGTCTTCGTTAGTCGACACGTTGCCCTCGTGGATGAGGTAGCGGCGCCACGGGCTGCCGGTGCGCTGGCGCACGGTGTGCGAGATGTAGCGCAGCTCGGGTCCGCTGTATTTCTCGGGCGAGAGGTACGTGTCGAGCACCTCGCTGGCTCCGAAGCCCAGCATCCGGGTGTTGGTCACCTCTTGGGGCCTCGGTATGGTATCGCTCTGCGCCCATGCGAGCAGCGGCGCCAAGCAGAGCAGCGCGGCAAGCAGTCTATTTGAAATCGTCATCGTCGAAAAGTCGCAGTTGGCCGGTTATCTCGTCTATCACCTCCTGCTCGCTCTTGCCGGCGTCAGGGTCCAGGTTCTCCTCCTCCACCTCGTCGGCACCGTCGTTCTCCGGCTCCGGTTCCGGCTTGCGCAGCGGTTCTATCTCTTCTATGGTGTCCACCTGCCAGGTGGTGAGCCGTTTGCCCTTGGCCTTGAAGCCCTTCACTGCGATGAACTCCTCCACTTCTATCTCCATGGGCTCGCGCACCGAGTCGTGGCCGCCGAAGGTGATGCGCAGGCGCGGGTACACCTCGTCGGTGAGCAGCACGGGCTTGTTGAGCGGGTTCTCGCCCAGGTAGTTCTGGTGGCGTTTGGTGGCTTCCATCTCAAAACGCTTCACATAGGGGTAGCCCTGCTGGTCGGCGTCGTAGAGCACGGCTGTCCACACCTTGTTGGGCCGCCACTTCTCTATCACCTGTATGTTGTCCTCGTAGTGGTTGTTCACATCGAAGTTGGAGATGTAGAACTCGCCGTTGTCGAGCACCACGAGTATGGCGTCGTCTTCGTTGAACTCGCCCAGCAGAGTGCCGTGCTCGTCGTAGTTGAGGCGCTTCACATCGGGGTCGAACCACACCTTGCGGCCACCCAGCGTGCTGTGGCCGTGGCTCTTCAGGCGTATGGTGTTCACGGGGTTCTTGGTGAGCAGGTTGCCCTTGCTGGCGCGTCCCTTGATGATGATGTCGGCAAAGCTCTTCTCGATGAAGATTTTCTTGAGCTTGGGGTTGGGCATGAGCGTCACCTTGATGACCTCGGCCTCGCCGTTGGGGTTGGCGGTGAAGTACATCACCTTCGAACCTTCGGTGCCCTGGGTGAGGTCATACTCCTTGTCACGGGTCAGGCTGGTCACGTTGAAGCGCTTCATGAAGTAGCTGCCGCGCTTGCCGTCGCGGTACACCACGTTGTAGATGGTGCGCTTGTCGTTTTTCTTGAACACCTGCACATGCAGGATGTTCTTGCCTACGAACACCTTGTCGGCCACACGTATCACCTTGTACTTTCCGTCTTTGTAGAAGATGATGATGTCGTCGATGTCGGAGCAGTTGCACACAAACTCGTCTTTCTTCAGACCCGTGCCGATGAAGCCGTCGGCGCGGTTGATGTAAAGTTTCTCGTTGGCTTCCACCACCTTCGACGCCACGATGGTGTCGAAGTTCTTGATTTCGGTGAGGCGCGGGTGGTCGGGGCCGTACTTGCCCTTGATAAACTCGAACCACTGCACGGTGACGTCGACCATGTGGGCCAGGTCGTGTTCTATCTCGTCGAGCTCGGCGCGTATGCGCGCCATGAGCTCCTCGGCCTTGTCTTTGTTGAACTTCAGGATGCGGTGCATCTTGATTTCCATGAGGCGCAGGATGTCGTCCTTGGTCACCTCGCGTATCATCTGCGGGTAGAAGGGCGTGAGCCGCTCGTCCACATAAGCGCAGGCGGCGTCCATGTCGGGAGCGTTCTCGAAGGGGCGGCCCTTGTAGATGCGCTCCTCGATGAAAATCTTCTCAAGCGAGCAGAAGTGCAGCTGCTCGAGCAGTTCGCCGCGCCGTATCTCCAGTTCGCGGCGCAGCAGGTCCATGGTGTGGTCAACAGAGTGGCGCAGCACGTCGCTGATGGTGAGAAACTGCGGTTTGTTGTCCTCAATCACGCAGCAGTTGGGCGAGATGTTCACCTCGCAGTCGGAGAAGGCGTAGAGAGCATCGATGGTCTTGTCCGACGACACACCCGGTGCCAGGTGCACCTGCACCTCGGCGTTGGCAGCCGTGTTGTCGTCCACTTTCTTGGCCTTTATCTTGCCCTTGTCGATGGCCTTGAGTATCGACTCGATGAGTGTGCCGGTGTTCTTGCTGAAGGGAATCTCACGTATCACCAGCGTCTTATTGTTGAGTTTCTCTATCTTGGCGCGCACTTTGAGCACCCCGCCGCGCTGTCCGTCGTTGTAGCGGCTCACATCGATGCTGCCCCCCGTGGGGAAGTCGGGATAGAGATGGAATTCCTCGCCGCGCAGGTAGCTGATGGCGGCGTCGCATATCTCGTTGAGGTTGTGCGGCAGTATCTTGGAGGAGAGACCCACGGCGATGCCCTCGGCGCCCTGCGCCAGCAGCAGCGGGAACTTCACGGGCAGCGTGATGGGTTCCTTGTTGCGGCCGTCGTAGCTGAGCTGCCACTCCGTGGTCTTGGGGTTGAACACCGTGTCGAGGGCAAACTTCGACAGTTTGGCCTCGATGTATCGGGGTGCCGCGGCGCGGTCGCCGGTCAGGATGTTGCCCCAGTTGCCCTGTGTGTCGATGAGCAGGTTCTTCTGTCCCATCTGCACGAGTGCGTCGCCGATGGAGGCGTCGCCGTGCGGGTGAAACTGCATGGTGTGGCCCACGATGTTGGCCACTTTGTTGTAGCGTCCGTCGTCCATGCGCTTCATCGAGTGGAGGATGCGTCGCTGCACGGGTTTCAGTCCGTCGACGATGTGCGGCACGGCGCGTTCCAGAATCACGTACGAGGCATAGTCGAGAAACCAGTTCTGGTACATGCCGCTCAGATGGTGCACGGCGGCGGCATCGAACCGGTTCACCGGCTTGTAGCTGCTGTGTCGTTCTTCCTGTTCCTCTTGCTGTTCCTGTTCTTCGTCTTTCGGGGTGGTGTCCACGCCCTCTTGTTCTGTATCTTTTATCTCGTCGTCCATAAAATCAAAGCAATTTGGGGTCAAAGTTACGAAAAGTTGAGTGGAGAACAAAATGAAAATTCATTTTTCTTCGCATTCCTCAGCGCCAGGTACCTTCGGCGTGAGCAAAAGAAAACTCCCGCTGCAGCGATGAAGCCCAAAAGAGCAGACCGCAGCGGCGGGAGCGATGAAGTAAGTAAAGCAAGCGTGTTACTGTCCGATGGTGCCCCAGGGCGACAGCGCTTTCACCGTATACTTGCCACCCTTTTCAACTGCCATGGTTGTTTGAGTGGTGCTGTTGTAGAAAGCCCCATTTCGGAACACGAGGTAGCCACGGGCCCCCTCAACGGGTTTCCACTGCAGCTGTCCGCCCTTCCGTGCCGCTTTCACAGCCGGCAGTTGGCGGCATTGAGCGGCAGGATTCCAGTGGTCCTCGCCTCCCATCACCCGCTCTGCGGTATATCGAGCGGCCTCTTCGGCCGTGAGGTGGTTCTTCGCCACGCACCAAGTAGTGTCGTTGGTGTTCTGGTCTACCGTATAGTAACGGCTGATGCGCTTGCTCAGGTCCAGCGGGTTGCCCTTTCCGTCGGTGGTGTTGAAGTCGGCGAAGAGGGTGGGCCAACCGGCCATTGTCTCATACCATCCCTCGGGCGGTATCGTCACCTCGGCCCGCGTGTCGATGAAGACCGTCTGCGGATTGTAGTGCCAGGGGCGACCCAGCCACACCTGAGTCTCAGAAGGGATGCCCGGAGCGGTGATGGTGGTGTTTCTGAACACATATCCCCACCGGGTGGTGGCGGCATGCTTGGGTGCCACGATGAATCCCCCCTCTTTGCGGTTGATGAGCAGGGTGCAATGGTCGAAAAAGGCATTTCCCGAGCCGTAGATGAAATCGACGGCCCCCTCTATCGTGCAGTCTTTGATGTAGTTGCGTCCGTTGTCGGTATTGGCGGTGCGGTAGGTGTCCTGATAGCTCCATAGTCCGCATTTGTTCACAATCACACGGTCATATTTGGTGTAGAGCGCCAGCGCCTGTGGACCGTCTTGCTGTTCGTGGCCCCAGGAGTTGACCAAGCTGATACCTTCCAGATATACCCCGTCGGCCTCGCAAACCATGGTGGCCGCTATGTCGACCGGCTGCGCCTTCGGGCCGCCGCTCACCCTGTCGTCGGTAATCCAAACCTTGTCGGCCCCTTCGCCGATGATGCTCAACTGGTGTTTGGAGCGCGGTATGCCCACATGCCCTTTGTAGGTGCCCTCTTTCACATAGATGATATAGGGATGGTCGGGATAGTCGGGTGCTTGGTCCACCGCTTCCTGCAGCGAGGTGTAGTCGCCGGTTCCGTCGGCGGCCACCACGGCATCGACAGCTTTCTGCGGGAGCGGTTTCAGATGCTCGTCGAAAAATTCGAGCACCCGTTGCTGTATGCCTTTTCCGCAGCTGTGCGGCACGTCCCACATTTCAGTGGTGAGATGCTGCGGACGTCCCACCTTGTTCCACACCTCTCTCATCTGACTGAAAGCCTTCTCGGCCCCTCTGACGGGAAACAGCTTGTCCTGCCGGCCGTTGATGAAGAGCATGGGCTTGGGAGCCGCCATGGCAGCGATGTGCGGGTAGTCCATATATTGCCGCAGGCCCGGCAGGCAGTTGGCGAATCCGCCATACTCCCTTTTCCCGTCGGCGGTGCTCATCTGCACATCGGTGGTGACCATCCAGCAAACCGAGGCCCCCGCCTTGATGCGGTCGCTCAGTGCCGAGAGCATCCAAGCCCTGTAGGCACCCATGGAGCATCCCACACAGCCAATGCGTGTGTTGTCGACGAAAGGCAGCTGTGCCAACAATTCCGTGCCGGCCATGTCGTCATAGTGCATGAATGCGCACAAGTCGCGGCCCAGCATCATCATGTTGCCGGCTATATATTCATACATGCCACGGTCGATACCTTCCTCCCGTCCCCGCTCTCCCCACATAGGAGCGTCGGCTGAGAAGCAGACATAGCCGTGCTGTGCCAACCAGTCGCCCATATACTGTCCGTCGTACAGGTTCTCGGTCCACTTGTCGGCATCGTCGAGCACCTCGTCGCTCACCCCAAACGGCCGTATCATCTTCTCCTTGCCGATGAAGAGGTGACCGCCATGGTCGTGCAGCAGATTGATAGCCGGGAAGGGACCTTTGCCATCGGGCACCAGTACATAAGCCATGGTACGCGTGTAGTCGTTCACATTGAACAGTATCTTCAGGGCTTTATAGCCTTGGCGCTGTTCCTCGGCCACCACTTCCATGTTGAAGTCGTCGGAGGCCTTGGGAGGTGTCATCATGCACTCCCTCACCTTGGCGCGAGCCGTGCGCTGCCACTCGCTGAAATCGGCTATGCCCGAGTTTTCCCAAGCCAGTGGGTAGGTGAGCTCTTTTTTCAACTGCTCCACATAGCGCGGTAATTCGAAACTGAACTCATAATTCTCGCGCTTCTGTTGTGCAGTGACAGGCAGAAAAGCCGCGACGGCCAAGGCGAATAATATAGACTTGCAATGTGTCATTTTTCTTGTTTTTCATTTCACAGTGCAAATATATCCCGATTGTGCGTTCCCGAGGTGCAGTTTTATGCTCAAATGGTGTAAATACTGGTCTCAGAGACTATTGTGAACGATTTTTACACCACAATCACCGGATTTTACACATCAAATTACCTATTTCTTACTTTCTTTGCACCGTCAATATAATGTTCACGCTGCAACCTAATCTACGCAACCTAAAAACCAAATAAGTGTAATATAAAAACTAATGTAAACATGAAAAGATTCAATCGTTTATCACTCAGGACGCTTGCTCTGCTCTTCGTGGCCCTGCTCTCGCAGCTGGCGCTGGCGCAGACAAGGACTGTGAACGGCGTGGTGACCGACAGCAACGGAGAACCACTTGTGGGTGTGACCATAGCGGTGAAAGGTTCCACCAATTATGGCGTTATCACCGACTTGGACGGAAGGTATACCATTTCCGTTCCACAAGACAAGACGACCCTTGTCTTCTCCTATGTGGGATTCCTCGAGCAGCAGGTGCAGGTAGGCAACCAGTCTACCCACAATGTGCAGATGAAGGAAGACAACGTGGGACTCGATGAAGTGGTGGTCATCGGTTACGGATCAGTGAAAAGAAAAGACCTTACGGGAGCCGTGGCATCGGTAAGAGGTGAAGACCTGGCTGCCGTGCCGGTGAACAATGTGGCCCAAGCCCTGCAGGGCAAACTGCCCGGTGTGAACGTGGTGTCGGGCGACGGACGTCCTGATGCCAATATCTCCATACGTGTGCGCGGCGGCGGCTCCATCACACAGAGCAACGACCCGCTTTTTGTGGTCGACGGTTTTCCCGTTTCGTCGATCAGCGACATACCCGCCTCTGAGATTGAGAGTATCGACGTGCTGAAAGATGCCTCCTCCACCGCCATCTACGGTGCCCGCGGTGCCAATGGTGTCATCCTCGTGACCACCAAGAAAGCGGAAGGCGGAAAGGTAAAGGTGTCGTACGACGTGTACGGACAGATGAAGCATGTGGCCAAGACCCTGGAGACCCTCTCCGCTCAGGACTATGTGTTCTTCCATTGGGGGTACGGAACATCCCGCGGCCAGGCCACCGGCGATGCTGTGGCCAAATACTTCGGTCTGGGTAGCAAATACGGCAACCACTATGCCGAATATGCCAATATGAAGACCCATGACTACACCGACGACCTGCTGCGCACTGCCTGGACCCAGAGCCACAATGTGTCGGTGAACGGCGGTAACGAGAAGACCCACTTCGTGGCCAATGTGAACTACATCGACGACCAGGGTATCAAGATCAACTCCGATGTGGAAAAACTGGCTGCCTCGCTCAAACTGCAGCAGCAGTTGCTCAGCAACCTGAACCTCGACTTCGACATCCGCTACACAGAGTCGAAAGTGAACGGACGGGAGAGCGTGATGAACGGACGCGGTTCGGAAATCTCCGGCGCTTATAAGTACAAACCCATCGACAATCCGCTGGGCGGTGTGAGCTATTCCGATGTGTCCGGACTCAGTTTCGGCGTGCAGAACATCGATGATGCCCACAATCCCGTTGAACTGGTGAACGACCTCACCACCCTCAACAAGCGCCGCAACCTGAGGGGCAGCGCCGCTCTGGCATGGGAAATCATCAACGGACTCACCGCACGCACGGAAATCTCGATGAGCCGCAACACCTCGACCTACCAATATTATGAGAACGGCTATACCAACGGTGAGAAGCGCGCCACACTGACCCGCGGCACCGGTAAGGGCCTGCGTTGGCTCAACACCCTGAACTACAACTTCAGCGTGGCCGACATCCACTCCTTCGGCATCATGGCCGGACATGAGTGGATAGAGAACAAATCGGAGTCGACACAACTCTCCGGCAACGGCTATCCCGACAATGCCGACTTCAACACCGTGATGGGCATGATACATACCGCATCGCGCTCCTTCTCCGCTTTCAACTCCATCGGGGTGCCTTCGCGTACCGTTTCGTTCTTCGGACGGTTCAACTACACACTCCTCGACCGCTACCTCTTCACCGCCACCATGCGTGCCGACGGTAGCTCGAAGTTCGCTCCCAACCACCGCTGGGGTTATTTCCCTGCTGCCGCTATCGCGTGGCGTCTGAGCGAGGAACCTTTCATGGAGGGTTCCAAAGACTGGCTCTCCAACCTGAAACTGCGCCTCTCGCTCGGTACTTCGGGTACCGACAATATCAGCTCCGACCTCTGGAGGGAAACCTGGAGCACCACCAGTGCCAATACCAACAATGTGGTGATAGACGGCAACAAGACCCCCTATTACCGCCCCGACGGACTGCTGGCCAACAATGACCTGAAATGGGAGACCACCGTGTCGCGCAACTTCGGTATCGACTACGGTTTCCTCGACGGACGCATCAACGGCTCGCTCGAGTTCTACTGGAACACCACCAAGGACCTGCTCATGGCTGTGCCCATCGACAACACCACCGGCTATTCCTATCAGTATCAGAACTTCGGCAAGACCTCGAACAAAGGATTCGAACTCTCTGTCAATGTGGATGTGGTACGCACCAAGGACTTCCGTTTCAACGTGAGCGCCATCTACAACTACAACCGCAACAAGATTGATGAACTCACCAATGCCGACAACTATCTCTACTCCTCCTACTGGGCCTCGTCGGCCCTCATGCCGAAGAACGACTACATGCTTCTCGAAGGAAGAGCTGTGGGCATCGTGAGAGGCTTCAAGTCGGACGGCTTCTATACCGTCGACGACTTCAACTACACCAACGGACAGTATGTGCTGAAAGACGGTGTGGCTGACTTCGACCGCAGCATTGGCGCCAACTACCTGAATCCCTTCGACATACCCAAAGGGCAGACCGCATTCCCCGGCGCAGCCAAATTCAAGGATGTGGACGGCGACGGACGTGTGACGGAGGACGATGCCACCGACCTTGGTGAGGTGATGCCGCGCAATACAGGCAGTTTCGCACTCAACTTCCAATACAAGGATTGGGACCTCTCGGCCAACTTCAACTGGGTGCTTGGCGGCAAGATCTACAATGCCGTGGCCATGGACAACCTCTCCGGCGGCGAGTATACCGGTCTTACGGCACAGAAACTGGCCCATGTGGCAGAGACCTTCAAATGCTACAATGTGAATTCCTCCGGTGAACTCTATGCCGTGACGGAACCCTCTGAGCTGAAAGCCCTCAACGCCAATGCCAAGTATGCGCTGGCCTACCATCAGAACGGCATCGTGACCGATGAGTTCCTGGAGGATGCCTCCTACCTGCGCCTGCAGACGCTCACCCTGGGCTACACCCTGCCCAAGAGTGTGATTAAAAAGATCCATATCTCCAACCTCAGGGTCTACTTCACGGCCAGCAACCTCTTCACCATCACCGGCTACTCCGGTGTTGACCCGGAGGTCAATGCCAATACCAACGGCCGCTCAGGCTTCCTCAGCGACCTGCAGATATTCCCCACGCTCAACATGGATTGGGGTGCCTATCCCAGAGCGCGTACTTTCACCCTCGGTGCCAATATCACTTTCTAAGTTTTATGTTTCACAAGAATAAAATAGCACGATTATGAAAAAATACATATTCAAAGCCATGGCCGCTGCAGCCCTTCTGGCAGCGGTGGGATGCACCGACAGCCTGGAGACCACCTCGCCCAGCGTGGTAGACAAGGATTTCGTGTTCTCCAATGAAGAGTCGGCACGCAACGCCCTTTATTATGGCTATCAGACATTGCACAACAACCAGAGCCTCCATTCTGTAGGATTCTTCTGGACACCCATCTGGGGCTCCGATATTGAGGATGCCCAGGACACCTACAGTGAGGGCAGTGCAGGATGCCAGGAGAAGACTTTTTATCCCAGCGGCACCGACAAGTACAACATCAATGCCGGTGAGGGCACCGAGGTGTTCGGCATGCTCTATTCTACCATCGCCGTGTGCAACTCTCTCATCAATGCCTTTGAGGAAAAAGACGATTTCGCACAAATCATGAGCGGCGAGCCCAACGCCATGTCGGATATCTACGGACAGGCCGTTGCCCTGCGTGCCACCTGCTATTGGGAACTCTTCCGCTGGTACGGCGATGTGCCTCACGCCTTGAAGACCGGCGAGGCCGCTGAAGGCCTCACCTCACGTTTCGCCATCATGGACTATCACATCCAGAAACTCCGTGAGGTGGAACCCCATATGTATAGAGTGGGCGAGGGCAACCACCGTGCCGATGTGATGAACCGTACCTATGTGCAGGGCCTCATCGGCCGCATGTGCCTCTACAATGGCGGCTATACCACCCGCCGTACCGACCTTGGCGCCGACTTTTATGTAGACGGCAACGGCAAAGTGCTCAGCTTTGAAGACTGGAGTGTGGAGAAAAACCATGCCATCTACGGCCGCCGTGCCGACTGGCGCGACTGGTTCAACATTGCCAAGCAGTATCTGCAGGCAGCTGTCGACAATCACGGCAGCATCCAGCTGCACCTGACCGACCCGCGTGCCAAAGGCAGCGCCGGACAGGAGTATGGCAATCCATTCCAGTATACTTTCGCACAGATGCACTGCGGTGTGTCTGACATCCTGGCCGATGAGTCGGTGTATGAGATTCCGATGGAATTCAACAACGGCGGACAGCGCCCTGCCTATATCGGACGTCCCTCTCGTGGCGGCAACGGCGACGCACCCTGTGTGGGCTGCGGGCAGGACCGTGTGCAGGCCTGGTTCTACTATGGAGCCTACGACCCCAATGACATGCGCCGCGACGCATCGGCCACAGTGACCGGCAGCGACGGTCAGGGACATGAGGAAATACAGTCGTTCAACCGTTCTGACTGGGGACGTGGCTGCGGTCCCGCCACCAACAAGTGGGACTGGAACCGTCTGCAGGCACCCAACACCCTTTCCTACGGCACCTCCGGCATCAACGTCTCCTACATGCGAATCTCCGATATTTATCTCATGCTGGCCGAGGTGTGCGCCGCCCTGGGCGACGATGCCAATGGCCGCAAATATCTCGCCATCGTTCACAACCGCAACTTCCGCGGCGGTGTGGATCCTAATTTCGACCGGTTTATCACCAAGTGCGGTTCAGTTTACGATGCCGTCATCATGGACCGCGCGTTTGAATTCCTGGGCGAGGGCGTGCGCCGTTTCGACCTGATACGTACCGGCAAGTTGCCCAAAGCCTGTGTCGATGACCGAAAGATAATGACCGAGATTGTGGAAGGCGTGGAGAAGAACGGTTACTACACCTTCGACAACGGCAACCAGCTCCCTGCCTACGTGTGGACCAAGCAGGTGGACGGCCGTGCCCTCTACGGCTACCGGCTTACCGCCCAGACACCTGCCGGCAAGGAAGACGATCCCGTGCTCTATCCCGGCTGGCGCGGTCAGCACGACGACTGGGGCAGCGTGATAGCCAAGGTGGCTGGTGTGAACGAGACCAATACGGCCATCAAGGGCCTCTTCAAGTATATCGCTCCAGGCAGTGCTGAGGCACAGGCACTCGAGGCCGACGGATATGTGCAGACCAACTGGGCTGTCGACATGCCTGCCTATAAAGACTCCTATGCCACCAAGCTGCTTGCCGGCTACTCTGATGCCGACTATGCCGCCAAGAATCCTCCCATCTATCTGTTGCCCTTCACCTACAATACACTTACCACATCGGGCATCACCAACGGCTACGGATTCCGTCAGGAGCAGTAAGCCTCACGGTTCATTTTGACATACCAGTATATTTTGGATTCGTAAAATTTGGTTATTATTTTTTAAGGGGTGCAGGCAGTGATGTCTGCACCCCTTGTTGGTTTCGCTCGGCATGAGCAAAGACTAACTCCTGTCGTGTCCGGTCTGTTTGCGGTATTCGGTGGGGGAAAGACCGAACTGCCGCTTGAAACAGTTGCTGAAGTAGTGCGGGTCGTTGATGCCTACCATGTAGGTGATTTCGGTGATGGTGTATTCACCGCGCCTTATCAGTTGGGCAGCATATTCCATGCGGACGCTCTTGATGTATTCATTGGGCGACATGCCAGTCATGGCCTTCATCTTCTTGAACAGCACCGAACGGCTCATGTGGAGCAGTGCGGCCAGGTCGTCGACGCTGAAGTCGCCGTTGTCCATGTTGCGGTTTACTGCATTGTCAAGTCGCTCGAGGAAGAGCACATCGGCAGCCGGCATATTGCGCGGTATGTCGGTGCCGCTCTCGGCCGTCGGCGAGGAGAACCTCTTGCGCCAGTAGGCCTGCAGACGTCGGCGCTCCTCCAGCAGATTAGCCACACGGGCTTTGAGAAGTTCCGAATTGAAAGGTTTCACGATATAGCTCTCTGCTCCGGTACGCATACTTTCAATCTTGCTCTCGTCGTTGCTAACGGCGGTGAGCATTACCACGGGTATGTGGTTGGTCTCATCCGATGCACGCAGTTGGCGCAGCAGTTCGTGACCGTCCATCACCGGCATCATGATATCGCTGATGATGATATCCGGCACATGCTGCCGGGCCATCGCCAGTCCCACTTCGCCGTTCTCCGCTTCCAGCAAGCGGTAATGGTTTATCAGTATAGTGGAGAGCAGGTAGCGCATTTCGTCGTTGTCTTCCACAATGAGCACGGTGTATATGCCGTCGCCTTCGGGCGGGGTTTCAGCTGCCGCTTCTTGCGAACGGCGGCTGCCGGTTTGGATGGCCATGCCGTCGCTCATGATAAATTCCACATCGCCTGAGAAATGTTCGCGGTCGCGGGGTAGTGTTACGGTGAAGACACTTCCCCGGCCTGGTTCACTCTCAACCTCGATAGACCCGCCATGCAGCGACACCAGCTCCTTGACGAGCGACAGCCCAACCCCCGAGCTGGGCATGCCGTGGATGTTTTCACTCATGTGATTGCTGAACATTTTGAAAAGTTGCTGCTGGTTGTCCTTGCTGATACCCACCCCTTGGTCGGCTACCTTGATAACAGCCATGTCGCCATGGCTCTCTACGCTCACTTTTATCATTTTGCCGATGGGCGTATATTTGAAGGCATTGCTAACCAGATTGAACACAATCTTGTCGAGCTTGTCACTGTCGGCCCACAGCAGCAATTGCTGCTCTCTGCACTCAAAGCGGTAGTCGGTCTGGTGGTCGAGCGCGATATTGTCGAAATTGTCCATCACGCTTTTCACGAAGGGCACCAGGTCAATCCGGCTCACCCGCATATGCATCTTGTCGCTCTCTATCTTGTGCAGGTCGAGTATCTGGTTGGTGAGTTGCAGCATACGGTGGGTGTTGTCGCCTACCACAGATAGTTGCGACCGTAGTTTCTCGTCCAGGTCGTGGCGGTTCAGAATTTGTTCCATGAAACCATGTATCAGCGTGAGCGGTGTGCGCAGCTCATGTGAGATATAGGTGAAGAAACGTACTTTCAAGTCGCTGATTTGTTGTTCCGTGGTCACTTTTTCACGTAGCCGGTAAAAGGTGGTGAGCAGGTAGGAAGTGAGCAGGATGAGCAGCAGCAGGGCAAGGGTATAGAGCAGGTAAGCCCAGGGCGTCTCCCAGAACGACGGGAGCACTTCAATGTTGAGTGTCCGCATGTTGTCCACCCATACGCGGTCGCTGTTGGTGGAACGTACCTGCAAGGTGTATTTTCCTTTGGGCAGGTTGGTGTAGGTGGCAATACGCTGTGTGCCGCTCATAATCCAGTTGTCTTCAAAGCCCTTGAGCCGGTAGGCATACTCCACTTTGTCGGGGAAACGGTAGTCGATAGCGGAGAATTCGATGGAGAAACTGTTTTTGTCATGAGGGAGCCGGATAGTGCTTGCCTCGTCGATGTCGGTGCTCAGAATACTGTTCGTACCGGGAGTGACGGTCTTCATCTCCTGCATGAACCGTGTGAAGACGATGTGAGGCACATATTCGCTGGCCTTCAGGTCGTCGGGATTGAAGCAGAGCATGCCGCTGCCATAGGTGGGCAGGCAGATATGACCGTCGGCGGTGGTCATGGAAGCCCCCTCGCCGATAGTGACACGGTGCGGTACGATATCAATGGAGAATGTTTCTATCTTGCCGTCTTCGGGGTAGTATTTCGATACACTCTCCTCTGTGCCTATCCACAGGTTTCCATGCGTATCTTCGGTCACAGACAGCACCACGTCGCTGCCCAAACCTTCTGTCTGGGTATACGACTGCATTTTTATTTTGCCGTCGTTCATGCTCAGCATTTTCTGGAATCCGCCACCGTTGGTGCATACATAAAGATGTCCTGCCTTTGAGATGTAGGCCATGTGTACATCGTTGTAGCTCAGTGACTGCAGGTCGTTGGCATTGCGGGTGAAGCGGGTGAACAGCATGCCCTTGCCTTCTTGCTTCCCGTTGGTGAACACCAGACCGCCGGTTGTGCATATCCACACGTTGCCTTTCTTGTCGCTTGTTATGTAGCGCACCCGTCCACAGGCATCGGCGGGGTATTTGCCCAGACGGTTGTGGAAATTGATGAATTGCTCCTCACCGGGATTGTTCAGGTCCATGTAGTTGGGTCCCCCGCCGTAGGTGGCCACCCATAGGCGGTGGCGTACGTCCTCATGGAGGCTGAAGATATTGTCGTCGCTCAGACTCAGCTTGTTCTTGGCATCGTGCTTGTAGTGCGTCAGCCGGAAGTTTCTTCCGTCGGGTTGCGGCGTAGCTTTGAAAAGTCCGTTGCCTTTGGTGCCTATCCACATGTTTCCTGCGTGGTCTTCGCAGAAGCAGTAGATTTTCCCCAAATCGTCTCCACGGCCCATTGTGACGCTGCCGTCGGCCCGAAGGCTTCCAAGAAAGCGCATGCCGCTGTCGTAGATACGCACCGTGCCGCCTTTGTTGCCTGTCCAGATACGGCCTGTGCGGTCTTGAGCCATGCCTCTCACGTTGTTTTCATAGTCATTGTCGCTGGTGGCAAGTGTCTTGAAGAGATTGTCCTGCACTGTGACTTTGCGCAGTCCGATGTTTTTGGCACAGTACCACACATTACCCTGATGGTCGGCATAAAGACTGGCCAGATTGGTCTCCTTGCTCCAGTAGGTGGGCGCTTCGTCGCATATCGTTTCCAGTTCGCCGCTCTCACGGTCCAGACGGGCTAAACCGGTTCCTCCTGGCGACACCCATACTTCTCCGTCTTTGTCTTCTACGATGATGCTGCGTGCCACCACGTCGATGGTATTGCCGTACTTGTCATACAGTCTCATGTTCTTGAATACACCACTCCCTGCTTTCATGTAGGCAAGACCGCCGTTGCGCATGTCAGCCCACAGGTCGCCGTGGCTGTCGGCCTGTACGAAGCGTATGTCATCGTTCACAATACCGAGCGAGTTGGCTTGGCAGTAGTGGAGGATTTCATGGTTGAGCGTGTTGTAGAGGTAAATACCGTCACCGTCGGTGCCGAAGGCTATGAGCCACTCTCCGGGTTTGGCGATACTCGTCACATTGCTTGAGCATCCTAAGTCGATGGTGCTCCACCGGTTGTCAGAAAGCACTTTTACTTGTCCGTTTCCGCAGCCGAAATAGATTTGGCTGCCTTCTTCGAGGGCATTCATGTAGTTGCCTTTTTGCTGGATGGTCTTCAGCTGATAGTCTTTCTCGAGCGTATACAGGCCATCACGTGTCATTACCCAGATGCGGCGTTTGGCATCAACCATCACCATATTGGTGTGTATGTTTTTGCCTCGGGTGATGTCATTGCTGTATAGTTTGGTAAAAAGGGTGTCCGTCCAAGCATGTATCAACTGGTTCCCTTCGGTCTTGATGAGCACATCATGCTGGCCGATGGGGAAAAAACTTGTTGTTCCATAACAGGCGACGGGAAGGGAGAGAAAACGTGCGAAGGTGGGACTGAAGGCATAGGTCTGGTCGTCGTAGCCCCTTATCCAGATGGTGCCGTCAGTGCCTTCCTGCAAGCGGTCGAACCGGTTGCTTGAGAGGGTGACGCCGTCGCCGGGTTTTGATTTGTAGTTGTAGAAAGTATACCCGTCGAACTTGTACAACCCATCCCATGTGGCCAGCCACATCATTCCCTTGTGGTCTTGCAGGATGTCCATCGTATTCTTGGCCTTCAGTCCATGGTTGGCGGAGTAGGACGTGAAGATGTAGTTTTCTTGAGCCCGCGACAAAAGAGACAGTAATGTCACTATGAGGAGTAATGCCGTTTTCTTCATGGGTTGTAGCCGTTGTTGTGTAGAAAGAAACCAGTCGTCTGTTCGTTGCTACAAAAATAGTCTATTTTTCCGAAATATGCGAATAGGAGGGGCTTTTTCTTAGCAAAGGCCCGTGAAAGCAAAGTGTATATGTATAGAAAAAGTTTGCAATATTTCCAATTAATTTTTTTGCTTTTTGCCAGCATTGCACTACCTTTGCAATAATTTTGAAAAACATAAGCTAAACTTTTTCATGAAACTTAACAAGTTGTTAGGGGCAGTGCTATCGATTGCCATAGCGTTCCCCGCCCAAGTTCATGCGCAGGAGACGGTGAAGACATCTCCCGGCTATGCAAAAACGAAAACGTTCGTACATCATCACGACGCACGAAAAGTGAGCAAACACCTTACGCCCATACGTGGAGGGAAATCGGCCAATCCGCTGATGCGGCCCGGTATCAGGGCACCACACTACATGCTGCCCTCCCGGCCACAACAGCGCCAGCTCTACCAGACCCCTGCCGGCACCACCATCTGCGGCAGCCTCATCTACTGCCGCTCATGGGAACAACTGCCCGACTTTCTCCCCCGTCCGTACGGCATCTACTCCTTTACGGCGGCAGATGGTGCTGTCACCTCTCAAGACATCGCCATCGACAACAATCTCTATGCCAATGGCGGTGCCTACATCAAAGACGGCATCTACAGTTTTGTGAATCACTACACCTACGATGATGAGCAGTATATCACTTTCTACCAATACGATATGGACACCTGGGAGATGGTGACCGAGGAAGAAGGCGACGAGGACTTCGTGGCGGTGACCCTGACCTACAATGCTGTGGAAGATGCCGTATATGGCATCTTCTGGAGCGACGATGAAGACGGCTATATCTTCGACCAGATTGACATTGAGGAGATGGGCGGCTACCGCTACAACACAGGAAGCGCGCTCGATACGAAAATCATGGCCCTCGCCTCCAATGACGACGGCGATGTATACGGCATCGGACTCGACGGCGTGCTCTACCTGATGGACGTCGACACCGGCGACGCCGAAGAAGTGGGTGAGTTGGGCGTGACCCCCGCCAACTACTTGCAGAGCGCGGCCTTCGACAGCAAGACCGGCCTGCTGTATTGGGCCGCCCAGCTGGAAGACGGGACATCCGCTCTCTATGAGGTGGACACCGAAACAGGTGAAGCCACGCTCGTGGCAGAATTTGAAGACGGTGAGGAAATCGTGGGCATGTGGGTGAAAGCCCCTGAAGCCGAAGACGAAGCCCCTGCCGCCGTCAGCGGTCTGGCCGTGCAATTCAGTGAGGGACAGACCACAGGCCTGGTCACCTTCACCGCTCCCACAGAGACCTATGCCGGAGAGCAACTCGACGGCGAGCTCACCTACACCATCTACGCCAACAGCGAGGAAGTAGCCTCCGGAACGGCAGAGCCTGGCGAGAACGTAAGCCAGGAGGTTAGTCTTCAGAACGGGGAAAACGACATCAGCGTGGTCGTTGCCAACGAGGCCGGTTCCAGTCCCGCCAGCCACCTCACGGCATGGATAGGCGCCGATGCCCCTGTGGCTCCCTCCAATATCATCCTCACTATCGACCAGGAAACCCTTCAGGCCACCCTCACATGGGATGCCCCGGCCACAGGCCAGCATGAGGGATACGTCGACCCGTCGATCCTCACTTACAATGTGGTGCGCTATCCTGATGCCGTCGCCGTGGCTGAAGGCCTCCACGCCACTACCTTCACCGAGGTGCTGCCCGAAACCGACATGACCGTGTACTACTATGAGGTGACCGCCGTCAACGGCAGTCAGAAAGGCAAAAGCGGACGTTCCAACTCCGTGACTGCCGGCGGCGCGCTCACACCGCCCTATCACGAAGACTTTGCCCAGCGGAGCGGTTTTGACCTCTATACCGTGCTCGACAGCAACAAGGACAACAACACTTGGGAGTTTGCCTACGGCCGTGTGCGCTACTACGGCGAAGAGCAAGCTGCCGACGACTGGCTGATTACACCCAACGTGCGGTTGCAGAATGACCGCACCTATAAGGTAGGATTCAAGTTCAATGCCTCCGACGACTCGAAGATGGAGCGCATCGGCGTGAACTTCGGTCAGGGCGATGACCCCACGAAGATGGACGTGCTGCTCGCTCCGGAGGAGTTCAACAATACCGACGACATCGACTATGAAGAGGAAATCACCGTGGAGGAGCTGGGCAACTACCGCATGGCCATCCATGCGCTGAGCGATGCCGACCAAGGATACATCACCGTCGATGACATCTACATCATCGAGGGCACCAAGTTCACCGCACCGGCCGCCGCCACCGACATCGTCGTCACCCCGGCACCGCTCGGCGCGCTTCAGGCCACCATCGCCTTTGTGGCTCCTACCCAGACGTTCCGTGGCGAGACACTTGGCAGCATAGACCGTATTGAGGTATGGCGCGGCGAGACCCTCATCAAAGAGTTCGGCGCCACCGCACCCGGTGCCGCCCTTACCCTGACCGACGAAGGTATGCCCAATGGCGCCAATCGCTACCGCATCATCGCCTACAACAGCGAGGGTGCCGGCGAGGAAGCCGTCAAAGCCGCATGGATTGGTATCGACGAGCCCCTCGAGCCCCTCGACATCCGTCTGGCCGACAACGGCAACGACGTGACCGTCAGTTGGCAGGCCCCCGGCGAAGAGGGCATCCACGGAGGTTATGTGATACCCTCCGACTTGAAATACAATGTCTACGACCGCAATGGCAACTCGCTGGTACGCAACATCAGCACCATGGACTATACCGACCGGAGCGCGCAGCTCACCGGCAAACAGTATGTGCTTTACTACTACGTCTCGGCCACGAGCGTGGGCGGAGAGGGTTATGCCGATGTCTCGGCGCGCATGGTGGCCGGCACTCCCTACACCCTGCCTTTCACCGCCTCCTTCGCCAACGGCGGACTGGAAGACAAGTTGTGGTGGCTCGAGGGCGACAGCCGCGGCTCATGGGTAGTGACCTACCTCAATGCACAAGATGGCGACGGCGGATGTGCCTTCTTCGCCGCCGATGAGGCCGGTGACAGCGGTTATCTCAATTCCGGGCGCATCGCTCTCGACGGCGCCGCCAATCCCGGACTCGTCTTCTATTACTATGCCCAGCCCGGCAAGAAGGTGCGGCTCGATGTCTTCGGCTGCCAGACCACTGACGACGACCAGCTGCTGCGCGCCATCGACTATGGCACGCTCGAGGGCGAGGAAGGCTGGCGCAGGGAATACATCGACCTCTCGCCGATGAAAGACGCACGCTATGTGGTGCTGAAATTCCGTGCCACCGCCGACGACCCGACCGTCAACGTATGCATCGACAACATCCAGGTGCGCGACATTCTCGCACATGACCTCATGGCAACCCTGGAGGCACCTGCCCTTCTGCGGCTCGGCACAGAGAACACCGTCAGCATGAACGTGCAGAATATGGGCAGCATGCTCGCTTCCTCCTACTCGGTGGTGCTGACCGCCAACGGTGAGGAGATAGCTGCTGCCGAGGGTACACAGCTTGGTGTGGGCGAGAGCCAGCACTTCGACTTTGCCTACACTCCCTCCGTCACTATCGACGGAGATATCCAGTTGCAGGCAAAGGTCGTCTATGCAGATGATCAGGACCTTGACAACAACATGACCGATGTGGTGAGCGTGCGCACGCAAAAGCCCGATTACCCCACCGCCACCAACCTCATCGCCGAGGCCTCCGGCAACCAAGTGACGCTTAGCTGGGACGCTCCGGCGAAGGGCGACGAAGTGGTGACCGATGACTTTGAGAGCTATGAGCCCTGGATTATGGACGGTATCGGCAACTGGAAAGTCTACGACGGTGACAAGGCAGGAACCCTGCAATACTCCGACATCTGGGTGCCCAATGCCGGCAAGGAGATGGCCTTTGAAGTGTTCAACACCACCGACGAGGAGTTTGAGACAGCTACCCGCCGTAAGTTCCTCATCGCCCACAGCGGTGTGCAATACCTGATGGCCTTCGACCCCTCACCAAGCTGCGCCGACCAAAGCGACGACTGGCTCATCTCACCCCTGCTTTCAGGCGAGGCTCAGACCATCAGCTTCTTCGCCAAGAGTTGTGCAAGCAACTATCCCGAAACCTTTGAGGTGATGTATTCCACGACCGATGACGACCCGGAGAGCTTTGTCAACATCGAGACCTTCCCCGATGTGAAGGGCGGACTGGAATGGACCGAATACAATATTCCTCTGCCCGAGGGCACCAAGTATTTCGCCATCCATGTCATCACGGTCGACGGTCTGGCCTTCCAGCTCGACGATATCACCTATCGTCCGGCCACGCTCGTCGTGGATGGCTACAAGGTTTACCGCGACGGCCAGTGCGTGGCCACGACCGCCAAGGATCAGACCTCTTATACCGATACGGTGGCAGAAGACGGCACGCATGTCTACCAAGTGAGCGTATGCTACACCATCGGTGAGTCGCAGCTCTCCAACGAGGCTGCCGTACTCACAGCCATTCAATTCGTTGACGGTTCACAAACGCTGATAAGAAGTGAGCACGGCCAGATAGTCATCGACCATGCAGAGGGCAAGGCCATTACGGTCTATACACCCGACGGTAAGGAAATCTTTGCAGGCCAGGGCCGGCGCCACTTGTCCCTCCCCGCTGCTGCAGGTCAGTATATCGTCACGGTAGGCGGCCAGCCTGTCAACCTTATCGTGAGATAGCTCCTCCTGAGCAATCTATCCAAAGAGGGCATGTCGGAACAGGCATGCCCTCTTTGTATCAAATTCCCCGTCCCCACGATACATTGTCGTCTGCAAATACAGTTGACTAATTATTCAATTCAAGCGACACGCCTCTTTCAGGGAAGTAAATTTTTATAAGATTACCTTCATTGTCAAAATGGTTCTCATATATATCATTCTTCCCTGAACTAAAACTTTTGTTTTTTACTATCTTTAAATCTGCTTGTGGAATATCCCCATATAACCCAAGCATGATAAGTGGAATTCTATCCCACCCGAGGTGGTCTATGTAGAAGCACAATCCTCCATTCTTAGTTACACGCTGACTCGTAGATGGATTGTAACAGAATGTCCTTTTTATCGTTTTGTTGATTTCTTTGTCATCAATTATGATTGAGTCTATATTTCCCCTTGTCCAATATGACTTTGAATATATTTTTCCTTCAACATATGTGTTAACTAACTTATTGGTATCATATTCGTTCATTATGATTCCTTTTGCTCCTATCATATCTTCTGCAATTATATGCCCGTTTTTGACCAAATAGAATTCATTTGTTTTTACATTTATTATAGAATCATCTTTCAGCAGATATACTATCGTATCTTGAAACCAGTAATCCTTCGCTTTTTCTATTGCAATATCTACAATAATAGAATCGTTACGATAATAAGCCCTGCGTTCAAAACCCAAATGTCTTCTTTCATCATTGTTAGTATTAAAGTCAATTAATACAGTGGCAAACAGGGGAATGGTATCTCCTTCTATAATAACATAGGAAGATGCTTCTGGCGGATAGTTACGACATGAAGAAAACATACCCATCATAATGACCAATAACAGAGTCTTCATTATAAAGACTTGACAAATCTTATAAATCTTTCCCATAAACTATTATTAAATACTGTTTTCCCAGTATTATTTGTTCCCTTATCTGAAGTCGGTTTTTTGGTATTCCATACCGTAACTATACCAGTCTTTGGATCATAACCTCTTAGTTCACCATTTGGTGTTACAACATAGGAATATGTTTGTGTTCGGTTTGCCTCACTTATATCATCACGCTTATACACATTCCCCCTCCGTTTTTCACCTTTCCATTTTTTATTCTGTTCAGGTGTTGGTTGCTCTCCAGAAAAAATGTTATTCTCATAATTTTCCAATTCCCTGCCATGGGTGTGGATATTTGCAACCACATCTATAAATTCTTCAACAGATATTTTGCTTCTGTCAATTGGGCCTGGATGGAAAAAACAGTCTGTAGCCGCTTCATGGCAAAAATAAAATGATGGTTAAGGTGTCTGCCTATAGACTCAAGCACATTCAACTGCAAATATACAACTTTCATCTTGAAGAAGCAATATTTCCAGAAAAAATCGCAGCAACAGTGTCAACTCACAAAAGTCAGAAACAGGGATTTCTTAATTTTTCAACAAGAAAATGTATCAAATTCCCCGTCCCCGCGATACATTGTACCTTGCGACACTTTGGCGGAAAATGTATTCTGGAAACAGAGACATGAGTTGGGCGAATATACTTTTACCTTGATTCATCTGATATGCACCTTGCATTATTATAAAATGCAAAGGTACAAATTCAAATCGAGTAAAAAATTTTTCGCCGTAAATCATTGAATATAAATAATTTATTTAACTAAGACCGGATTTTCTCCGGACAGTAGTGAGTTTATAAACCTAATGCCTTTAGTATTTCTGTATATTTTTGATAAATATTTTTATCTGCTTTTATAACATATTCAGTGTCCTTGCGATTTACTTAGGATACTTTATAAAATGGTCATCAATAATATACCTTTCTCTTCTATTAATGCTCAAGCCATCATGCCAATTTGGATACTTGAATGATATATAAATATAATTATTTTTTATTATGCTGTGACATTGTTTGTTGTTAAAAATTAATAATTCAGATGACACTCTTTCTTTACTATTAGGAATAATAGCAAGAAACATGTTATGCTCATAGGTGTCTGTCTCACAGTAACACAAAACCCAGTTGTTCTTGATTCTTATTTTACCAATGGCATAGTAAAAAAGAGGATAACGATTATATAAATTGTATTCACATTCATTTTTTGTTTTTCCAAATAAACGGGTCATAACCTCATAAGGTATTTCTTTTAACAAGAACAAATGGCTCGGAGGGGTTGTTGGGATTTGTTCAATACCTGTCAAGGTCGGGAATAAATCCAGAATTTTATTAATTGTATTTAGTGTATCAATATTTTGGTTAATGGGAATAATATCATATCCCAAACATCCATTTTTAAATACGACATCATCCTTTTCTATCCTTGTAATGCGTCGATCCAATTTGTATTTTTCATGTTGTAGCGTAGGTTCTCCTTCTACTGAACATGGGAAAATCCGTCTTGTTTTTAATTCTTTTTTGCCATGCGTTTTTTTGTCATGATAGAAGAAATAAGATAAATTCTCTTCAATTCCGCACAATTCTCTTTTAATATGTATTTTTGAAATAGTCTCATCAATTATTTCGTCAAATGTGAATAAGAATATGTCCTTGTATATGCTGTCGTAACTGCACAATACCAGAATCCAATAATCACCTTCTTTTATTCTTGCAATAGAATAATAACTTTTTTTGTTGCCATTAAATAAATTCAGATTATAAGTGTTTGCTACGTGGTCAAAATATTTAAGAACATAATTATCGGGTATTTTGTTCCCTAAATACCTTCCCATATTAAAAGACTGAATAGAATCGTAGTTTTGTACAGGGAAAAGATCCAGTATTTTAGGTTGTGAGGACACATGGTTAAAACAAAAAATGAAAAAAATAATCAATAAAATACTCATGTCATTTATTCCTTCTAATTTCTGATAAAATGTATTGCAAATCAATTCTTCCTCCAGGATTACTGGAATCATACAGTATTTGGCCTCCTGTTCCATTCATAATTCCAAAGTGCATCCTGTTCTCATTTAAATTAGTTCCTTTTGACACATCGGAAGGGGCATTGTCATAGTATGAGAAATAGTTTCCTTTTTTATCAAACCCCATTCCAACGATATTAATAAAATGCCCAGTATTTGGATTATTGTTATTATGTCTAACTCCTGTAGACACACCAACCACCAAAGGGTTTCCAGAAGAAAGCTGTTCGATAATATATCCGACTCCTTCAATGAAGTTTTCTTCCATAACGCATGCATTTTCATCCAATATGTCAATTCTATTATCTGGTCCTTGAATATAAGTATCCAATAATTCATTTTGCTTAACTGCAGAAGTAAAACAATTACCTCTATAAGGAACATAGCTAACATTCCATAACACATTCTCAACAGTATAAAACAAATCATCTCTCTTGTTACCATTTGATATGGCATTTATATATATATTACTGTTTGGATTAAAACCTGAGACATCAAGCAGTTGATAAGTGTCATGTGAAACCTCGACTACTTGATTGATACCATCGTTTACATATTTGTGTGAGCCACGTAGACCATCAAGGAAATCTGTCCTAAAGCCTCCTTTATGGTCAGAATAATTTACGGGATTATTCCCACAATACCCATACGGGCTCCATTCATAGTATTTCTCGCAGAGCGGGTCCATCTTTCCCCATTGCATGCGGTCGGCGAAGTACGTCCTCGCACCGAAGTCATACGCGTCGAGGCCGGAGGTGCGGTCCAGCTCCTTGCCTCCATACTTGTAGGGCTGCAGACCGGGATTCGTCGACTCCCGCATCACGCCGCCGAAGGGATAGTAGTGCGTCACCTGCTCCACGGTGCCGTCCCCGGCCATCACCACACGGTTGTTGCCCAAGTGGTCGCGGAGGTAGAAATGATAGGAGGGAGCATTTGTGGTGATGTCGAAGGTGACGTATCCGTTCTCAAACAGCAGCCTCCGCTCTCCGCGGTCGTAGACCATGTTTCCGCAGTAGTCCACGCGGTTCAGCTCGTCCGTGGAGGGAATAGTCCCCACGGCGTCCGTCCTGGCGGTCCCGCCGCTGAGGCGGTTGGTAGAGCTCCGACTCACGGTGCGGCCCCTCATGGAGGTCTGGATGGAAAAAACAGTCTGTAGCCGCTTCATGGCAAATTATTTAGGGATGGTTAAGGTGTCTGCCAATAGACTCAAGCACATTCATCTGCAAATATACATCTTTTATTGGGAAGAAACAATATTTCTTTCAAATTCACAAGGACTCCCAATAGCCTTAAACGAGGATTTCCTAATTCTTCAAGCAAGAAAATGTATCAAATTCTCCGTCTCCATGATACAAAAATATTCTTTACTTGATTTTTCCCCATTTTCAACCTTTTGCTCTTGTTACTCTTTTCTCACGAACTCTATATCTTCTATAATAATATATCCATCCATAGGTTCTTTAAGGCTCAGGACAGCATTATATAAACCGTCATAAACATTTCCTCTTTCATTCCAGCTTAATTTATAAAACGGATAATAAGTCCTCACGGTATCTCCTTTAAAATTAATATTAAGGCATATTGGACCTTTATGGCCATGTATAGTCCTAACAATTGGAGCTTTATATTTTATTAATTCGCAATCTTTACTCTTCCATTTCATATAAAAGTGAAAAAAAATAATCATCAATGTACAAATGGGCACAATTGTAAGAAAACGATATTCAAACTTAATTTTACAAATATGGACCAAAAATGCATATAGAATTATTGACATAAAAAAACACAACAAATAAATCATATATATTGAACCAGATATAATTGTAGAAAGCACAATATGATTCGCATACATAAATATTAAAATGTTTAACAATAACATTTTATTAGTCTTGATATAATTCAATATTTTTTTTATCATGAGTATTTTGAAGTAAGGTTATTACCAGTGAAAGTGAGAAGATACTTTTATGAAGGGATTTTAATGCTATACATGTATCAATCTAAAGCATATTTAGCCCCTGGCAATAGAAATCATAACATCTACGACCTTCGAGGCCGGAAGATTCCTGACGATAAGGATATCCCCCACGGCATCTACATCCGCGACGGAAAGTAGATAGCGAAATAAAAGTGTTTGCCCTAGATTGCCTATATAAAAAATTCGGCTGTCATCTCTTTTTTCGTCTGGGTGTCATTACTGTGAAGTTAGCGTCCAGTCTCCTAAACTCCTTCTTGGCTGCAGCGCGTGGAAGAGGCCACTGTCTGTCCTTATTATATGTGAGTTGAACACATTTGTCAAAAATTGTACATTCAACGTAATAGTAACTGTGTAAGAGAAGTGTCGCATCAGGTTTGTGTTTCCCTTTTGAATAACTTGAAATATATAAGTCAGTATAACGAATGGAATTGAACACTCTGTAGACTAGCAACCAACAATTTCCTGTCCATATTTTTCCTATGGCATAGTAGGATAAAGGGTATCTGATTATGGGTTGGTTTTTGTATTCATTTTTGCAGGGAAACAAATAGCACAAATAAGCGCTGTTGGGTATAAGGTTGCTCCCTGCTGGAATATCCTCAAAGTAGCCATCAAATACAAATGGTATCTCAGATAATTTTGAATATGTTTTAAAGAGACCCAAGAACTCTTCTTCACTCATGCTGTCAAGACCGTTCTCTTCCAATTCCGCATTAATTTTTGTGTATTTCAAACAATTATTGGGCCATGAGATTTCATCATATTCTATAAGTGTCAGTGTCTTGTCCAATCTGTAAGTCTCATGAAGTAATGTTGGTTCAGATTCTACCGAACGAGGGAATTCTGTCGTAACAGTGATTGCAGGTGGATTATTACCGAAAAAGTAAGAAAAATATAAATCCAAAGTATAGGGATTAATAAATCTTGCAATATGTAGTCTTGAGATTACGTCATCTTTCTCTTCATCGTATGTGGCGATGTATACGTTTATGATGTTGTTGTTAGATATAGAGTATAAAAGAATCCAGAATCCGTCCATCTTGATTTTTGCGTGTGAGCTGTATTTTTTGTTTTTGGCAGGACTGTAATGATCCTCGTTGAAATTTCTTGAAAAATCTAAGTATTGTTGAGCAATATGAGATGGAATGGATAAACAAGAAATACTGTCAGGTATGGGTAGTAAATAAGGTGTATCAAAGAACTCTAAGATTTCGATATCCTCTTCGTGGAAATAATCCAATAGTTTATTATCCGCATAGGCTACCCCCATGTTTATGAATAATAATGAAATGATAATTAATAATTTGTTTTTCATTGGTTTCGTCTTATTTCTGAAATTATGTATTCTGTAACATTTCTGACAATTACATTACTCGTATCCATTAAAACGTGCTCAGTGCCGTTTTTTATTCCAAAATAAAATCTGTTCTCCTTCAAATCCGTTCCTTTTGAAATAAAAGAAGTGCCATTATCATAGTACGAGAAATAATTGCCTTTGCTGTCAAACCCCATGCCGGCAATATTTATAAAATGCCCTGTATTATGATTGAAATTTCCGTGTTTGCGCCCTGTTGCCACACCCACTACCAAAGGTTTTCCAGAAGAAAGCTGCTCTTTCATATATTTCACACCATCTATAAGGTTTTCATCTATGACGCATGCGTTTTCATCCAATATATCTATCCTATTATCGGGTCCTTGGATATTTGTTCCCGATTTTTCATTTTGAGCTACCGCCAAATCAAAACAACTTTTACTTGTGTGTGGAACAAAAGTGGATTTAGCAAGAACGTTCTCAACAGTATAGAATAAATCTCTTCTCAACAAGCCGTTAGCTATGGCCTCTTGGTAAACAGAACTATTCGGGTCGAATCCTGTCGCATCAAGTCGCTTAAACATATCATTGGATATTTCCAGAACTTGGTTTCTGCCATCATTCACAAATTGATGTGTACCTTGAGATCCGTCAAGAAAATCTGTCCTAAAACAGCCGCTGCTGTCAGAGAATTTGATAGGATTACCCCCACAATACCCATACGGGCTCACATCATAGTATTTCTCGCAGAGCGGATCCATCTGTCCCCACTGCATGCGGTCGGCGAAGTATATCCTGGCCCCGAAGTCGTAGGCGTCGAGGCCGGAGGTGCGGTCCAGTTCCTTGCCGCCGTACTTATAGGGCTGGAGGCCGGGATTTGTCGACTCCCGCATCACGCCGCCGAAGGGATAGTAGTGCGTCACCTGCTCCACGGTGCCGTTCTGGGCCATCACCACGCGGTTGTTGCCGAGGTGGTCCCTCAGGTAGAAATGGTAGGAGGGCGTATTTGTCTGCAAGTCGAAGGTGACGTATCCGTTCTCAAGCAGCAGCCTGCGCTCGCCGCGGTCGTAGACCATGTTTCCGCAGTAGTATCTGTGGTCAGTGTCAATGGGAGTGGCGGGACCCGACCTTGTCTCATCTGGCTCTGACGCACTTTCCGTCTCTATTGTCCCGCCGTTCCCTGAGAGGGGCGAGAGGACGGGCAGCGCCTGTACGGCATACTGTGTCGTGAGCTTCTCGCCCGCTGCGCTGTAGGTGTTGTAGATGTAGCTGTTGTCGCCGAACATGTCTGGAGCCTTATTTCAAGTTGATGTGCAAAAATAACCATTTTAAGCCGGTTCTCCATAAGCAAGCGCACGAAAGAAGTACGAATGTAAGTCTCTTTTGAAAGAGCCGCTCTACTTTTTGGTTTTAAGTGAAAAATACTTATTTAACAATCTGGTTTCTTTATGCGTTTGGATGGATAATTGTGGCCATTGCCTGTCCCTATACGTAAGTTGAATGCTCCTGTCAAAAAGAGTACACTTAACATAACCGTATCTGAATAAGAGAAGAGTCGCGTCTGGTTTATGTCTTCCTTTTGAATAACTTGAAATATATAAGTCAGTATAATGAATGGAATTGAACAATCTGTAGATTAACAGCCAACAATTTCCTGTCCATATTTTGCCTATAGCATAATAGGATAAAGGGTATCTAATAATATAATCGTATTTGCATTCATTTTTGCAAGGAAACAAGAAGCTCAAATAAGCGTTGCCGGGTATAAGGTTGCTTCCTGCTGGAATATCCTCAAAGTAACCGTCTAATTCCAATGGTATTTCCGATAATTTTGAATATGTTTTAAAGAGACCCAAAAACTCCTCCTCACTCATATTGTCAAGACTGTTCTCTTCCAATTCTGCATTGATTGTTTTGTAGGTTAAATAATGATTGTCCCATGCGATATCATCATATTCTATAAGAGTCAGTTTCTTGTCCAATCTGTAAGTCTCATGAAGTAATGTCGGTTCAGCCTCTACCGAACGAGGAAATTCTGTCGTAATAGTGATTTGATTTTTATCGTGATTGAGAGAATACTGTAAATCCAAGGAGTTATAATTAAGGTATCTTGCGATGTGTAGTCTTGCGATAACGTCATCTTTCTCTTCATCGTATGTGGCGATGAAAAAGTTTATGATGCTGTTGTTATAAGTAGAGTAAAAAAGAATCCAAAATCCGTCCATCTTAATTTTTGCATGTGAGTTGTATTTTTTATTTTTAGCAAGGCTATAATGATCTTCGTTGTAATTTTGTGAAAGATCCAAGTAATGATGAGCAATAAGAGATGGAATGGCTTTACATGTACTGTCAAGAGTTAAGCTCATATCGGTCATATCGCTGAAAGTGTCTAATTTCCTGATATTTTCTTCGTGGAAATAATCCAATAATTTATTAACCGCATAGGCTCCCCCCATGTTTAAGAATAAAAATGAAATGATAATCAATAACTTGTTTTTCATTGGTTCCGTCTTATTTCTGAAATTATGTATTCTGTAACATTTCTGACAATTACATTACTCGTATCCAATAAAACGTGCTCTGTGCCGTTTTTAAACCCAAAATAGAATCTATTCTCCTTCAAATTCGTCCCTTTGGGAATGTCAGACGTAGCATTGTCATAATACGAGAAATAATTACCATTGCTGTCAAATCCCATTCCGACAATATTTAAAAAATGTCCGGTATTAGGATTGTTATTACCGTGTTTGCCCCCTGTTGACACACCCACTACCAAAGGCTTTCCAGAAGAAAGCTGCTCTTTCAGATATTTCACACCATCTATAAGGTTTTCATCTATAGCGCATGCATATTCATCCAATAGATCAATTCTATTATTGGGTCCTTGGATTAATGTGCCCGTTTCATTATTTTGAGCTACCGCCAAATCAAAACAACTGTCATCTGAGTGTGGAACAAAAGTGGATTTAGCAAGAACGTTTTCAACAGTATAGAATAAATCTCTTCTCAGCAAACCGCCAGCTAAAGCCTCCTTGTAAACAGAACTATTCGGGTCGAATCCTGCCGCATCAAGTCGTTGGAACAGATTGTGTGATAATTCCAATACTTGGTTTATGCCATCATTTACATATTGATGTGTTGTACCTTGCGGTCCGTCAATAAAATCTGTCCTAAAACAACCACTGTTGTCAGAGAATTTGATGGGATTACCTCCGCAATACGCATACGGGCTCACATCATAATACTTCTCGCAGAGTGGGTCCATCTGCCCCCACTGCATGCGGTCGGCGAAGTACGACCTCGCCCCGAAGTCATACGCATCTAAGCCGGAGGTGCGGTCCAGCTCCTTGCCGCCGTACTTGTACGGCTGAAGGCCGGGATTCGTCGACTCCCGCATCACGCCGCCGAAGGGATAGTAGTGTGTCACCTGCTCCACGGTGCCGTTCTGGGCCATCACCACGCGGTTGTTGCCCAGGTGGTCGCGGAGGTAGAAATGGTAGGAGGACGTATTTGTCTGCAAGTCGAAGGTGACGTATCCGTTCTCAAGCAGCAGCCTGCGCTCGCCGCGGTCGTAGACCATGTTTCCGCAGTAGTCCACGCGGCTCAGCTCGTCCGTGGAGGGAATTGTCCCCACGGCGTCCCTTTCCTGAATAAGAATAACTGCCTGTGGTCTCTTCATGGATTGTGGGGCGGTTTATGGAGAATTAAGATTTATAAGGCTGGATGATAATGGCTATCATCACGTTTGTTTCGCAAATATACATAATAATATTTTATAATGCAAGATTATTTTAAAAGTTTTAATCTTTTTGTGCCCTACAGCAATAGCTTTCCTGTGTTTTTTTTCTTGTAACCCACAGATAATCAACTATAGGAAGGGAGAGGAAAGTATCCCACTCTGTCATCGGATTGTTCAAGAGCATGACAATTTCCTTATGTGAACAGACGGCGATTTTTAAGATTGTAACCAAATGAGAGAATGCCAGCTTGGATTTCGACTTTTGCAGAAGAACCTTCATCTGCAAATATGCGTACCAAATTCATGATGTAGTCACCGGCGGCCAAGGCGCGCTATTGCTCCATGAGCTTTTCCATTATCTCCTGTCGCTCCCAGTCCATCTCCATCAAACGCGGGGAATCTGATACACATCAGATGTGAATTATTTTTAGAAATCAGGATTTTTCATTATATTTGCGAAGTATCTCTAAAACTAAAAAGAAATGCCATGAAGCACTTCATACGATTCGCAGTCCTGTTTCTTCTCTGCGTGATGTCCTTATTGACAGTGCAGGGAAAAATAGCCCATCTTTTGCCCAGACCTCAGATGCTGGCCCGTGAGACCGGTTCGTTTATGTTGTCACAGCCGGTGCGCATCGTATACGGCGATGATGCCCTGCAGTGCCAGCTGCTGGCCCGCTTTTTTCAAGAAGAGGGAGCCGGTGTCACTGACGATGCGTCGGCCCCTGTGGTCACGGTGACCAAAGTGACGGAAATAGCTGGCGCCTACGACTATCCCCTGGCCGGTTACGACAACGAGGCGTACCAACTCACGGTGACGCCCTCGTCGGTCGGCATCAAGGCCGTCACGGCTACAGGCGTGGTCCGTGCCGCCGCCACCCTGATGCAGTTGGCCGAAGGCTATGAAGGGACACCCGAACTGGAGGCCTGCACCATCACCGACTGGCCCGCCTTCAAGCTGCGTGGCTATATGCATGATGTGGGACGCTCGTTTATCGATGTCGGGGAGCTCAAGAAAGAAATCGACCTCCTCTCGCGCTTCAAGGTGAACACCTTCCACTGGCACCTGACCGACCACCAGGCCTTCCGCTTCGAGTCGAAGCGCTACCCGGCCCTCAACGCCGCGGAAAACATGACCCGATATCCCGGGCAGTACTACACCCAGGCCCAGTGCACCGAGGTGGAGGCCTATGCCCGGGAACGCGGCATCACGGTGATACCCGAAATAGACATGCCCGGCCACAGCACCGCTTTTACTACTGCCATGGGCCACACCATGGACTCCCCCCAGGGGCGGTCTGAGCTGGTGGATATCATCGGCGAACTGGCCGAGGCATTCCCTCTTGCCCCCTATCTCCATCTCGGCTTCGATGAGACCAGCGTGTCTATGGGCTTCATCCTCACCATGACAGAGGCCGTGAAGGCCCACGGCAAACGGGTGGCCTGCTGGGACCCCTACGGCAACGGCGCCATTCCCACCGCCGCCATGGGTGTGGACCTGCTCAGCGGATGGAGCTCACGGGCCAAGGACGTGGAGAGCATCCCCTTCATCGACAGCCGCTATAACTACGCCAACCACTTCGACCTCTTCGCCGATGTGGTCGGTATCTACAAGAGCAGCATCGACCGGGTGGAGAAGGGCGGTGCCAACGTGGCCGGCGCCGTGTCGGCCTATTGGAACGACCGCAAGACTGCCACACAGGACGACATCCTGCGGCAGAACAACTTCTACGCCAATGTGCTGGCCACTGCCGAGCGCGCCTGGATGGGCGGCGGCAGCGCCTATATAGAGCAGGGCGGCACCACACTGCCCGGCAGCGGAAGCGAGTATGAAGCCTTTGCCGACTGGGAGCGCCGCTTCCTCTTCCACAAAGACCACTCGCTGAAGAACGAGCCCGTGCCCTATGTAGGGCAGACCCACCTCCACTGGCGCATCACCGACGCCTTTCCCAACGGCGGTTCGCCTACGGCCGTCTTCCCGCCCGAGACGGAGGGACCGCAAGAACAGTATACCTACGGAGGAAAGACCTACGGCACCGGTCTTGCCACCGGCGGCACCGTCTACCTGCGACATGTGTGGGGTACGGTGGTGCCCGCCTTCTATCCCGCCCCGGAAGTGAACACCACCGCCTATGCCTGGACCTATGTCTACTCGCCCATGGAGCAGGAGGCCGGCGCACTGATAGAATTCCAGAACTACAGCCGGTCGGAGAAAGACCAGGCCCCCCCTGCCGGCGCCTGGGACCATAAAGGCTCGCGCGTGTGGCTCAACGATGCCGAACTGCTGCCGCCCGTCTGGGACAATGCCGGCAAGACCGTAGGCCTGGAAGACAATCTGGGCAATGAAAACTGCACCGCCCGGCCGCCCCTGCCCGTCCATCTGCGGAAAGGCTGGAACAAAGTGTTCCTCAAACTGCCCTATGTGTCCATACCCTCCAATATCGTGCGGCTGAACAAATGGATGTTCACCTTCGTCATCACCGACACCGAAGGGCGCAATGCCCTCGACGGGCTGGTCTACTCGCCCACCTGTGTTCCCGATGACCCGGATGCGGGGGAGCAGACGCTTTGGAGGTCGCCCGACCAGCCCAAGTGCGACGGCACCGCACCCAGCTACCGCATTCCGGCCATCGTGCGCACCCATGAGGGCAGTCTGCTGGCCGTGGGCGACCACCGCTACCACCTCGACGACATCGGCAACAGCCGCGGCGATACCTACAGCAAGATAGAACTCGTGTTCCGCCACAGCAATGACAACGGACTCACCTGGACCGACAGCCAGGTGCTCAGCACCAACAGCCCCTCGACCGCCGACTGGAACTATGCCACCGGCGATGCCGCCGTGGTGGCCGACCGCGAGAGCGGACGGGTGCTCGTCTTCTGCGCGTCGGGCATCACGGGCATCGGCGCCTCGACCGCGGAACGGCCCATCCGGGTGGGACGCTTCCGAAGCAACGACAACGGCCACACCTGGGACACCGGCACCGATGTGACCAACAGCATTTACGGCCTCTACGGCGGCAAGGCCACCGCCCTCTTCATCACCTCGGGCAGTCTGCACCAGAGCCGCTATGTGAAGGTGGGCGACTACTACCGCATCTATGCCGCCTTTCCTGTGCGCACCAGCGACCAGGGCAACGGCACCGGGGTGATGTACTCCGACGACTTCGGCGACACCTGGCACCTGCTCGGCGGCACCACGCTGCCCCGCGGGTCGGTCTTCGAGGAGGGTAGGGTGGAGGAACTGCCCGACGGCAACATCGTGCTCATGGTGCGCGACGACAGCGGCCGCACCGACAACGACAATGCCGAGACCCTGGCCCGCGGCCACAAAAACTTCAATGTGTTCACTTTCACCGACTTGCGCTCGGCCACCGGCTCCTGGAGCACGGCGGTGAGCGGCATCACCGGCATGAACAACGCCTCGAACAACAAACTGCTCATCGTGCCGGCCGTGCGCGCCGCCGACAACCGGACCGTGCATGTGGCGGTGGTGGCCATGCCCTCGCACGCCAACGGGAAGAGAGACTATGAAAACAACTACGGCCGCAAACGCATGCGGTTCTACTACAAAGAACTGGCAGAGACCGCCGACTGGCAGACCGGCGCCGACATGGCCGCCGGGTGGAAGGAGGGACTCACCGTGAGCGACACTTTCGCCGCCTACTCCGACATGGTGCTGCTCGACGACGGCCGCATAGGTCTCTTCTATGAAGGCAACGGCAAGCATGGCGAGGGCCTGAACACCAACCCCCAGACAGAGGCCTATGACCTGATATTCAATGTGTTCCGGCTTGAATCCATTACGGAGGAGCAGTATTCGGTCGACACCACAAGTCTGGCGGTCGTTCCGCCATCGGCCGCTCCGGCAGCTTCCGATTCCTACTACAATCTGCAGGGACAGCGCATCAAAAAGCCCTCCCGCGGCATCTATATCGCGGGAGGGCGGAAAAAGTTGGCTAAATGAAAGGAGGTGCCGGCACGCCGTCACCATTTGTCGCGGGTGTGGATATCGTCGGCCCAGCGGTGGTCTTTCGGGAACGGCTGGCCACCCCATGCCTTCACCTGTGTCCAAGGCTGGGGCGCATCGGTCCAGAACGGATGGGAAGCCGGCAGTCCAAGCGGCATGAAGGCGAGGCTGGTCATGTAGAGCGAGCCGTTGTTGGTGTACCAGTCGGCCGTCTCGGGCTGGGAGCCGCAGAAACCGATGGTCAGGTAGCCGGCGTCGTTGAAATTGTTCTGGATGTCGAACATACGGTGCAACACCTTGGTCAGCGCAGCCCTCACCTGTCCGTTGGTGAGTTCGGTGGGCAGCGTCTGGTACCATGCCATCAGCGCCAGGGGCTGCATGGCCGCCATGCGGTAGGGCGTGGAACGGCCGATAACCGGAAAAGTGCCTTCGGGCGAGATGAAACGCTCCAGGATGATGGCAAACTTCTGCGCCCGCTTCAGGGCACGGTCGTGGTATTTCTGGTAGTCGAGACGTGAGTTCACCTTGGCGTCGACCATGGCCTGAAGGGTTTCCAGATACATGGCATGGAAGACGTAGCTCGAATAGTAGTCGAAGGCGAAGACAGGGCCGTCGGCATACCAGCCGTCGCCCACATACCATTCCTCCACCTTGCGGCAGGCCGTGTTGACGCGGAACTCATCAAACTGCGCGCCGGCCTTGGCCAGCAGGCTCTCGATGGTCGACGAGAAGAGAAACCAGTTGGTGTAGGGAGGGTCTATCCTGCGTAGTGCCTGAAACTCCTTGATGTACCGCTGCCGGGTCACCTCGTCGAGCGGCTGCCACAGCACGTCCCAAGCCCGGAGAAACGACTCGGCGATATAGGCGGCGTCGACCAGATTCTGCCCTGCCTTGCCCCAGCAGAGATAGTCGGGCGAGTCGGGGTCGACCGCATTCTTATAGGCCGCCAGTGCCCACTCACGCAGTTGCCGGCGCTGCACGCCCTCGGCCGTTTCGTCATCGGGCAGCGTGAGCCAGGGAGCGATGCCGGCCATGAGCCGGCCGAAGGTCTCCATATAGACCACGCTGCGGTCGCGGTTGTCGAAAGAGGGCGAGAACTCAGTCTTCATGTTCTTCTGCAGTTCGCCCTTGGCCATGTTCTCCAGCACGGGTTGGGCTATCTTGTAGGCCAGCGAGCACCAATACTCGCGGTCGGAGGGCTGCTGCTTTGTTTTCCGGGCTGCGTGCAGGGGCAGGAGCAGCACCATTGCAGCCATCACGATAAAAAGTCTCTTCATCTGATAGTGTATTTGATTTTGTTCTTGGTATTCGTTGATTTCACGGTGAGAACGATGCGGTACATCTCCTTCCCCCATATTTGCCGGAGCAGCGGGTCCAGCCGGTCGCTGATGTTTTCTACTGCCGCTTCCATTTGGCGGGCGTCAAAGTCGATGCGGTGGTTGCCCAGTGTGACAGCCGATTCGGAGCATTGGGGCGGGCAGGTGGTCATCAGCATCAGCTTCGAGGGCCCGCGGTAATCGTTCAGCACATAGTCCTCTGTGACGGTAATGGCCTTCTTCGCTGCGCTGACTGTTCTCCTCCACACTTTTACTGCAGCCTCTTCAGGATAGGCCCCGGCCAGGTCGAGCGTGAGCTGGCCGTCTTCGTGGCTCACCACTTTGGCGGCATACTCCTTGCCGTCTTTCTGGTCGGCCCCGTTTATTTGCGGCAGGTTGTGAAACTGCGACTGCATGGTCCAGATAGCATAGCGGTCTTTTGAGAATGTCTTGGCGGTGTATTCGCCCACGCCGGGGTCGATGAGCAGCGGCTCGTTGTCGGCATAGACGATGAACGAGCCCACATCGTTGTGGTTGTGGCTTTCGCCGTTGGTGCCGCCCTTCATGGCGAGGTACAGGGAGCCGCGCCGTGCCGCCATGATTTGGAGGTCGGCCAGCCACACATCCTTGAGCAGCGGCTCGTGCGGCTGTTCGGCCATGAAGTCGTGGATGTGGCGCAGGAAGAAAAGTTCCCGTCCGAGTGTGGGGAAATTGCCGCTCTTGTCGTAGAGGGCGGCCGGATGCTCCAGCACCTGCTTCTGATGCCCCAGGTATGCGCCGAACTGACGCATCACGGTGTCGTCGAGGTAGAGGCCGAAGGGATAGACGATGTTCACCTGCTGCACCGCCTTGTTCTCATGGGCATCGGCGAAGTTCACGCAGTAGGTGTTGCCGATGTACGTCTTGTAGGCGTAGGCCGCCATGTTTCTCAGTTTGGGATTTTGGGGGGAGAGTGTGGTTCCCGCATCTGTCCCCGCCATCTTCAGGAGTCGCAGCACCTCGAACATCGAGGCGGCGGCGCGGTCCCAATATCCCGGCCCTTCGTCGCAGCCGCCGTCGGCGGGATAGGAATCGATGAAGGCCTCGGTGGCCCGCCGTATCTGGCTGATGGCCTCTGCCTTGCGGCTTGTGTCTTTCTCGCTGATGAGCACACAGGTGAGCCAGTTGGAGCAGATCCACGGATTCCAGTTCATGCCCGCCTTCTTCCACCAGTAGTCCTTGGCGAGGGCCGGCCGCAGGATGCGCCGCTCTATCTCGCTGTCTATGCGCTGGCAGAGGTCGGGTGTGAAGGCGTCGAACTGCGGCTGGAGCATGTAGCGGGTCCAGACGATGAGGCTGGCCGTCTCGGCATTGAAGAGGTCCACCTCCTGCTGCCCTGACAGGGGGATGCGCTTGTTGTAGTGGGCGGGGATGCCCCACCAAGTCTCTTCGCAGAAACTGCCCACTCCGTTGATGACATCGTTGAGGAAACGCCCCTTGCCTTCGATAATCTCGGCCATGACGAGCGCTGCCAGTTGGCGGCGTTTCTCAAAGCAGGCCGCTTCGTAGTTCACACGGTTGCCGTTGATTTTGTTCTCGGCGAAGACGGTCCACGGCAGCACGGTCCATGGCCGGCCCAGATACTGCTCGCCGTAACTTATATAGCTTTGACGCATCGCCGCCGGGATGGAGTCGCACCAGAAGGCATGGCCGGCCTGCGGCATCAGCGACAGACTCGGCTCTGCCGGCTGGCCATAGGCCAGCAGAGAGCACGCCAAGGTCAGGAGGAGGATGAACTTCGTTCTCATCGTGAATGGAAGGGTGAAATGGGGTTAGTTCTCAAGGTATCTCACATATTCGCAGGCAGCCAACAGGAAAGCGCCCACCCCGAAGTTGGCCTGCGAGTCGGCGTCCACCTTCTGTCCGGGTATGGCCCGTTCGCCGATGGGCTGTACATAGCCCACCTTGCCGTCGGCCTGCAGGGCCGTCTTCGAGAGATATTTCCATGCTTTCTTGATGGTGGGGGCAAACTCTTTCTTGGAGAGATAGCCATGGTTCACGCCCCAGAGCATTCCGTAGCAGAAGAAGGCGGTGCCCGAGGTCTCCGGTCCAGGTGCCTGCTCCGGGTCCATCATAGACCGCGTCCAATAGCCTTCGCGCTGCTGGATTTTGGCCACGGCGCGAGCCAGACGCTTGTATTTCTCGACGAAGAAGGGGCGGTGCGCATAGTCGTCGGGCAGGTCCTGCAGCACCTTGGCCAGTCCGGCCAGCACCCATCCGTCGCCGCGTGCCCAGAAGTCTTTCTTGCCGCTGGCGGTCTTGTGTTTCGGATAGATATACTTGCCGTCGCGGAAGTAGAGGCCGGTCTCGCTGTCGAGCATGATGCTGTCGCTGTAGAGGATGTTCTCATAGAGCTTGTCCAGGTATTTCACGTCGCCCGTCAACTTATACATCTTGGTCATAACCGGCATCACCATGTAGAGCGCATCCGCCCACCACCAGTAGTCGTGCACCTTGGAGTCGGCCTCATAGCCCATCACCTCCTTGGCACGTGCCACCTTCTTCTCGTCGGGCGAGAGGTTGTAGAGGTCGATGTACGTCTGGAAGCAGATTTGCCAGTCGCCGAAGAGCACATAGTCCTGTCCCTCGCCATATCGCTTGTATTTCCATTTGGCCGGGTCGGGTTCGGTGGCGCCTTTCCATTGGTTGTGCTCCGCCCATCGGATGCTGTAGTCGAGCATCTGCTGGTCCTGGAGCAGTCTATACACCTCCATGTTGCCCGTGTGATAGGCGGCATTGTCCCAAAACGCCCGCACTTCGGCCGGGTTGTGGCTCTGCCAGTAGTTGTTCACACGTCTGATGATGTCTCTCACCTTGTCGCCCGAGCGGGCCTGACCGGCCATTGCCGAGAGAAGGGCAAGGCAAAAAATGATTTTTCTCATCTCGCTGATTAGTAAATGAAGATTCTAAATTTTCTGATGCTGCCGGGCGCGCCCTGCTCGGCGCGCGGCAGATATTCCATAGCGGTTACGGTCTGTTCGGCACCGAGGTCGATGACAAGCAGATGCGGCAGCGCGCTGCCTTTCTCTGTCTGCCAGAAGGTGCTTTCCTGCAGGTCGAACACTTTGTCGCCTGTGTGGTTGCCGTTCTCCTCTTCCGAGGAGGCGTACTTCGTGGTCCAGGACTCTCGGCTAATGCGTTGTCCGTCGGTACCCTGGAGGTACAGTTCGGCAATGGCGGCACGGTCGCCCTCCTTCTGCGTGGAGAGCGTCTCGATGGCGAGGTAGCGGCCCCGCTGCGGCTTCTTGAAGCGGAAGAGCTGCCATCCGTTGCCGGGCCGTGCCGTGACGGCCTCATCGGTGCCGCCGTTTACCGGGCAGGGCGTGGCGGAGTTGAGGTCGGGCTTGTCGCCTATGTTGTTGTGCTTGTTGCTCTTTTCCAGTTGCAGCTTGTTCAGCTCAGGCTTGTCCTGTCCCCAGACGACGCACTGCTTGGGTCCGGTGATGTCGAGCACGACCACCTCGTTGCGTCCCTTTTTCAGCCAGCATCCCGGCACGTAGAGTGTCTGCTGCGGTCCGATGGACCAGATGCGGCCCATGGCGTGTCCGTTCACCCATACCTGTCCTTTGCCCCAAGTTTCGAAATTGAGGAAGGTGTCGCCCACCTTCGAGAGGTTGAAGTAGCCGCGGTAGTAGCCCCCGTCGCTCTCGATATCGGTAGTGCGTTTCAGATCGTGGTGTGCCAGGTTCATCTCACGGCTGATGGCGTGGTAGTTATCGCTCATGGTGATGATGTCCCAGTTTTTCAGGTTCCAGGTGGTTTCGTGGCCGTCGATCTCAGCATGCAGCAACACCTGGTCGGTAATGCCCTTGAAGTCTTTGATGGCGCGGCCGAAGTTGATGCGTCCCATGGCCTCAACCAGGATGTCCAGCACCTGCCCCTTCTTTACGGGCGGCAGCAGGATAGACTTCTCATTCTTCACGCGGTCTATCTTGCCGATGAGTTTGCCGTCGATGTAGACCATGGCAAAGTCGTGGCAGTCGTTCAGCGTGAGCACACTTTTCACCGGCACCTCGGGCAGCCGTGTGGTGTATTCTATCATACCCCAGCCGCAGTTCATGTCTTCCATGGTGAGCACGTCGCGGCTCTGCCGCTGGGCCGTCTTGTAGTCGCTGATGCGCATCACCCTCTCCAGGGTGAACTTCGGCACGGTGATGACGGGTGCGGCGGGTTTGGGCACGGCGGGAAGACGCCTGTCGCTGTATTTCTGCATCATGTTGCGCAGTTCGTGATATTTCGGTGTGGCCTGGCCGTACTCGTTGATGGGCGCATCGTAGTCGTAGCTGGTCACGTCGGGTGCGAAGCCCGGGCTGTTGGCGCCGGCCCAGTGGCCGAACGACGTGCCGCCGTGGGTCATATAGAGCGAGAAGGAGATTCCCTTCGACAGCATCTCGTCCATGCCGGCCACCATGTCCTTGGCCGGGCGTGTTTCATGCCGGGCGCCCCACTTGTCGAACCAACCGCTCCAGAATTCGGAACACATCTTGGGCGCGTCGGGCCGCAACTCGCCCAGCCGCTTGAACTGCTGGTCTATGTTGGCACCTGTGCCGAAATTCATGGTCCACACAAGGTCGTCGAGTCCGTTTTTGGTGAAGTTGGAGCTCCAGTCGCACTGGAACAGCGTCAGTTGGTCGCCATAGATACTGCGCAGGCAGTCGCGTATCTCGGAGACATAAGGCTTGTCCTCGCCATAGGAGCCGTACTCGTTCTCCACCTGAATCATGATGATGGGGCCGCCCTGCTGAATGGTCAGCGGGGCCAGTTGCTCGCCCACCTTCTGCTCGAAGATTCTGACCCGCTCCATGAAGAATTCGTCGCGCTCGCGCAACTGGATGTCTTTCTTCTTGAGCAGCCACCAGGGCAGGCCTCCCATCTCCCACTCGGCACACACATAGGGTCCCGGGCGTACGATGACATACAGTCCGTTTTTCTGTGCCAGGCGGCAGAATTCGGCCACATCATTGTTGCCGGTGAAGTCGAACTGTCCCATCTGTTGCTCGTGGATGTTCCAGAACACATAGAGGCAGAGCGTGTTCATGCCCAGCGCCTTGCACATGCGTATGCGGTGCTCCCAATAGGGGCGTGGTATGCGGGGGTAATGCACCTCGGCCGCCTTCACTACAAACGGTTTGCCGTTGAGCAGGAAGGTGCCCTTGCCGCACTCGAAGGTGCCGCCGGAGCTCTCTTTTGCCGCTGCTCCCAGTGTGAGGAGGAGCATCAGCAGGGTTATCATCATCTTCTTCATAACAATTCTCAGATCTTAATAGTTTGATGGCAGAAGCACTCGGACAATAGCCGGGCTTGTGCATGGAGACCATGCATGCATCCACTGCAAAATTAATCAAAATTTTTGAAAAAGTCAGCTGTCGGGCCATATATTGAATTTCTTTACAAACTATTGTCATAGTTTGGGAAAAGGGGCAGTCCACCTTTCGCAGACTGCCCCCTCCGCTTAGTAATTCTAACTAATAACCTAAAACAACTGTGTGAACGGAATGCTTAGTTGGCCACCTCCTCGTCGGCCACGGCGTCCTCCCAGTTTGTCCACATCGGAATCGACTCGCTGTAGCCGTCGTAACCGAAGTTCTGACGCAGCTGGCCCTTGTTGTTGGCCGTGATGGCCGAATTGGGTACCGGCCAGAAGAGGTTGTGCTTGTTGATCTTGTATTCGTAGGTCTGGTTGCCCTGCTGACCTTTTCCGTAGGGATGGTTGAACACATTGTAGGTGGTGCAACGGCGGTACCAGTAGCTGCCGCCGTTGAGCTCGGTGCCCTCCTGCTTGTCCCATGTGTTCAGGTCGTAGGTGTTGCCCCACTCATCGGGCTTTCCGCTGCGGGCCAGACACCAGCTCACACGCACCATCTCGGCCTGGCGGAACTCCTCAAGATAGAGCTCGCGGGCACGCTCCGACATGATGTCGCCGATGGTGACGGTGGTGTACATCTTCTTGGCGTTGGCGCGCTGACGGATTACGTTCACATCGCTGGCAGCCTCGGCCACCTTGCCCTGGTAGAAGCGGGCCTCGGCACGCAGCAGATAGGTTTCTGCCAGGCGGAAGAGGTACATGTCGCCGTTGGCACCCTTGCCCGATGCACCCTGGAACTGGTTGGCACCCATGTTCTGCTCATTGGGAGTGTCGAGGATGTAGAGCTGATAGAGCGGTGTGGGATACCAGCTGCGTATGGTGTCGGAGCAGAGGATGTCGCCCTTGTGCACCAGAATCTTCGACGGGTCGGAGGGGTCTACATAGTCCTCGGTGGCATAGAGCTGGTAGTTCTGTCCGTAGCAGTCAGACTTGCGGTTGTTGTATTTGAAGTCTTCCATCTCCATCCAGTTGCCCACCTCGCGGTTGTGGCGCAGGTCCTGCCAGTCGTACTCGCCGTTCTCATCCATCCAGATGGTCTTGTTGTAGTAGTAGGAAGTGCGGTTGAGCGCAATGCCGCGTCCGGCCACGCGCACCCAGTCGAGCTCCTCGTTGTAGTCCTTGTTGTTGCGGGCTATGTTCTGTCCGGGGCCGCCCAGTCCGTGCGGGTCGCGGATGATACCGTTGCTCCAGTGGGCGAAGCAGGCGCGCATGATGTTGTAGGTGGTGAAGTCCTGGTCGTTGCTGTTGGAAATCATCATGATGGTCTCCTTGTTGGCCGGGTCGGCGATGTTGGGGGTGCGGTGCAGGTCCCATACCACGTTGCGGGTCACCTTCCATGTCTTCTCGTTGCCGGAGGGCTGCCAGGTGCCGAAGGGCTCCGTCATCAGTTTCAGCCCGTGGTTGCTGATCAGGTCGGTGGCCATGGCCTCGGCCTTGGCATACTCGCCCACAGCCAGGTAGCACTTGATGAGCAGGTGCATGCAACCTTCCTGGTTCACCTGTCCCATATAGCTCATTTTGGCCTGTGAGGGCACATGCTGCACGGCAAACTCCAGGTCATTGACCAGCATCTTGAAGATAGCCTCCTTGCTGGCAGAGGTGTAGTTGCGCTTGGGCACACTGATGAGTTTTGTGACCAAGGGTATGTCGCCGAACTGGAGTGCCAGGTTGTAGTAAGCATAGGCGCGGTGGAAATAGGCACGGCCCTTGTAGGCATTGCGTGTGGCGTCGTCGAGTCCTTTCACCTGGTCTACATAGGAGAGAATGGAGTTGGCGTATTTGACCATGCTGTAGCCCTGGTCCCAGAAACGCTGCATATAGTTGCCGTCTCCACCGCCGGCCATACCCGAAGTAGGTGTCAGCTTGGCGTCGAAGTTGTCTTGGAATCCGCCGCCCATATCGGTCTTGGCATACATGCCTACATCCGACATGAGGTAGTTGGTGAAGATACCCACATTGTTCCAGTTGCCGTCGATACGGTAGGTTTTCAGCTGCTTGTCGCACTGTGCGAGAGCGGCCTGCAGACCGGCCTCTGTGCTGTATGTGGTGGCCGGTTCGTAGAATGACAGCGGATCCTGCTCCAGGAATGAGTCGCTGCAACCAGCCATCATCGAGGCCATTGCTATCACTGCCACTCCACCCTTGAATATATTCTTGTTGTTCATGACTTTCTTTCTTTTTAACGTAATCAAAATTCCTAATTACTTACTTCATCAATCTTTAGAGCGTTACGTTCAGACCGAACTGGAACTGACGGTTGGCAAAGCCTCCTGTCTCGGGGTCGCCGTATTCCCAGCTGTCGATGGTGAACACATTGTTGATGCCGGCCGTCACATGCAGGCGCTGAATGCCGATTTTGCTGGTCAGCTCCACGGGGAGAGTATAGCCGAGTGTGATGTTGTCCAGACGGACGAAGCTGCGGTTGTAGACCTTCTCGATACCCGTCACGCCCGAGGGACCCACGGCGTTCAGGCGGCCGTAATCGTTGGTCGGGTTGTTGGGTGTCCAGTATTCCTTCTTAAAGGTGTTGCAGGTCTGGGTGAACATCGAACCGGAGTTGTCACCGTTCAGCCAGTAGCCGGCGCGGCTCTTGTGGCCCATGTAGCTGTACATGGAGAAGGAGAAGGTGAAGTTTTTCAGGAAGGTGAAGTCGTTGCGCATGTTCCAGTAGATAGGCGGCTGGGTAGTGCCCTGGTAGGTTCTGTCCTTGTCGTTGTAGACAGGAACCCGGGTGCCGTCGTCGAGAATCTTGTCATCCTCTGTATAGATGTTGACCACTTTCGGGTCACCGGGCTTCTGGTTCACCAGGGCAGCCTCTTCGGCCTCGTTGGCCTGCCAGATGCCGTCGGTCTCCCAATACCAGATTTCGCCGATGGGCTTGCCGATGAACCAGCCGTTGCTGGTGTCGTCCATTTCCTTGCCGTCCTCATCGTACTCATAATAGAGATGCTTGATTTTGTTCTTGTTGTAGGAGAAGCCCAGGGTGGTGTTCCACTTGAAGTTCTCGGTGTCGATGTTGCGGGTGTTGAGCGTAATCTCAAAACCGGTGTTGGTCACTTCGCCGAGATTGGTGGTGATGCTGCTGAAGCCGGTGAAGTTGGGCAGGCGCTGGGCCATAATCATATCGTGTGTGCGCTTGTGGTAGACATCGACACTACCGGAGATGCGGCGGTTGAGGAGAGAGAAGTCAACACCGAAGTTCCAGGAGGAGGTCTTCTCCCACTCCAGGTTGGGGTTGCCCAGACGGCTCACCTGAAGGGCATTGAGCACTTCCTGCGAGGTGGAACCATACTTGTAGTAAGCATAGAGTCCGCCGTTGGCCAGGTTCGACAGCGCCAGGTAGGTGTCGTTCAGCGAGCGGTTACCGTTGGTACCATAGCTCAGGCGCAGCTTGGCCATGTCGAGCCACTTCCAGTCGAGAGCGAATTTTTCCTCAGAGAGCACCCAGCTGGCACCCAGCGACCAGAAGTTGGCCCAGGGATTGTTCTGTCCGAAGGCGGAGTAGCCGTCGCGGCGCACGGTCGCTGTGAGCATATAGCGGTCCATGAATCCGTAGAACAGGCGGCCCAGATAAGCGGCTGCTGTATAGTGCGTGTCGTTGGTCTTGAAGGAGCTCTGCTCTTTGTTGGCACCCTCGATATAGTGGAATCCCAGCACATCGGTGGGAGTGATGTTGCGGGCATGAATCTCGTCGTACCAATAGCGGTTCTCCTCAGCCTCCTGAACGAGAGTGACGGTGAAGTGGTGCAGGTCGTTGAACGTGCGGTCCCAGGTCAGCGTGTTGTTCAGGTTCCAGTTGAAGGTCTTCGAATTGTTGCGGTTGGAGCCACGGTCGGCAGCCTTGCTGTCGGGCAGTGAGGCCGACATCCAGTAGCGGTCGTAGAACCACTGGAAGCGCGGAGCGATGTTGAACTGATAGGTGAAGCCGTAGGGTAGGGTCACTTTTGCGTTGAAGATGGTGTTGAGCACGGTATAGCCCTTGTCCAGGTCGAGATACTGCTGCTGGAAGTGGTAGTTGTAGCCGCCGTTGGTGGGGTTGCCTGTGCGGGGATACTGTATCTCGTTGCCGTCGGCATCGTAGCGTGAGGCATAGGGCGACTCGCGCAGCTGGTTGTCATCCCAGTAGTTGCTGCCCAGGGGCACTTTCTGCGAGATGTCGCTGCGGTCCTGGAAGTTGGCGTTGGCACCCACCTCGAGCCAGTCGGTGATTTTGGCGTTCAGCTTCATGTTGGCGCGGTAGGTGTAGTAATCATCGCCCTGGATGGCGCCCTCGTTGTTCAGATAGCCGAAGCCCAGATAGTAGTTGATGCGGTCGGTGGCACCGGAGATGCTGGCGTTGTAGTCCTGGTTGAAGCCTGTGCGGAACACGGCGTCCTCCCAGTCGTAGGTCTTGCCGGCCAGGAAGTTCTCCATCACCAGGGCGGCGTCGGCATCGAATCCCATGCGGCGTGCGTAGAGGCTGAGCATCGACTCGCCGGCCTGCGAGGTTTTCGGTCCGTTGCTGGCCCACTGGTCTTGCGAGATGCCATATTGAGAGAGGTTGTCGAAGTGGTCGTAGTAGCCCACGGGAATGCCGCTGTCCTTGCCGTAGTAGCCCCAGGTGCCGTCCTCGCGGTAGCCATAGGTCTGTGCTTTGTACCAGTCTTCGCGGTAGGTCATATACTCGCTGGGGCTGAACACGTCGCGGTAGGCGGCTTTGGTGTTGGCGGCGAGGTTCATGCTCACATTGATGACGGGCTTGCCCTCCTTACCTTTCTTGGTGGTGATGATGATGACACCGCTGGCGGCCTTCGCACCGTAGATGGCTGCCGACGAGGCATCCTTCAGCACGTCAATCTGCTCGATGTCGTCGGGGTTAATCTCGGAGAGGCTGCCGGCGAACTGCATACCATCTAATATAATAAGGGGCGAGTTGTGCGAGCCGTCGGTGTAAAGAGAGTTCTGACCACGCAGCTGTATGCTGGCGTTGGCTTGAGCGTCGGAGCTGAAGCCGATTTGCAAGCCCGGTGTGCCGCGCAGCAGGTCCTGCACCGTGCCGGGGTTCTGGTCGGCAATCTTCCTCGGGTCAATCTGTACGACAGAACCGGTGAGGTCTTTCTTGCGCATGGTGCCGTAACCTACCACCACCACCGCCTGCAGGGTCTCGGAGTCTTCCTCCATGACGATGTTCACCGTCTGTCCGCTCTTGAAGGCTATTTCCTTGGTGGCGTAGCCGATGTAGGTAATGACAAGCGTGCCCTGAGAGGGCACATCACTTAATTCATAGTTGCCGTCGAAGTCGGTCACGGTACCCACGGCCGCGGCATCTTTCACTTTGACTGTGGCACCGATAATCGGCTCTCCGTTTTTGTCTGTTACCTGACCTTTCACCACAGCGCTCTGCTGCACTGCCTGAACTGCCGGGTCTGCCATTGTCGGCAAAGGGAATGCTACCATTCCTGCTGCCAACGCCATCGCGAAGCATAGCTTCTTGGATGGAAGAGTTAAATGAGCATAGTTCATTTGATACGGGTTTTAAAGTTTATGGTATTATGGTTAGTAATTGTGTGCGTTTCGTATGGGGCGTAAACGATTACGTTCTCTGCGTGCAAAGGTAGGCAGACCATCGGGAAACAGTGTCTCCTTATCGTGATTTGAGGGGAACAAATCGTTATTTTTTGGGGAAAAGACTTCCCGTCAAGACCTTTCCTTCGTCTTTTGATGGAAAAAGAGATGCGCCTGCGTCTAAAAATGTCGTTAAAGTATTTACATCACATTGTGGATAATACAGATAAAAGTTGTATATTTGCAGCATTGAAGTTCTAAACCCTTTTGTCGATGACAAGACTGTTGCTGCTCTTCTTTTTTGCTTTCAGTCAGGTAGTATCGGCACAGCATGTGCCACTCCGGGTCCTGTCGCAGATTCCCGTACAGGGTACGGAGGATGCCCGCTGCCTTGTTCTCGACCGCTACGGACTGATGTGGATAGGAACAGACCAGGGACTTCATTCTTTCGACGGCTACCGCTTCAGGTCATACCGGAGCAATGCCTATTCGCCCGGTATCCTGCCCAACAATTATGTGCGTTGCATCACAGAGGATAAGGCCGACGGCCTTTGGATTGGAACGCGCGACGGACTGGTGCGCTATGACAGGCGGCACGGGCGGTTTAAGACCTACCACCTTCGTGGAGCGCAGGCCCGTTCGGTCAATGTGCTTTTCACTTCGGCCGACGGAACGGTCTGGGCGGGTACAGACGCCGGTGCCGCCCAATATGATGCCGAAAAGGATGTGTTCACCTATCTGGATGTGCCGGCCGGCGTACACTCGTTTGCCGAGGATGCCAAGGGACATCTATACATAGGCACCTGGGAGGGCGGCCTATTCCGTTTGGACAGGAAGAGCAAAAGGATGGTGAGCTATCCCCGGCTCAGCGAGCGCAACACCGCCTCGTCGCTGCTGATGGACAGCAGAGGGCGCCTCTGGGTGGGCACCTGGGAGAACGGTATCGTGCGTCTGGACCATCCTGACAACGAAAAGGCCCCGGGCGTGCACCATATCAACGAGGGGAGGCGCGACTTCCGCACCTTCCATCAGTTGGTGGAAGACCCCGTGAGCCATTCCGTATGGGGCTGCTGCATAGAAGGACTGACACGTGTGGACCTCGACGACCCGACGGAGGTGGAGAACTATTCCGAACTTAATTTCTGCTACGATATGGTGACCGACGGGAAGGGAAACCTGTGGGCCGTGACACGCAATCAGGGCATCGTGCACCTCAGTACGAAACCCTCTCCCTTCCGCTTCTGCTATCTCGACCCTGTGGGGAGGGAACTGCCGGTGAACCGTATTCAGCGTGTCTTCACTTCCGACGGCCGGCGGTTCTGGCTCGGGCTCCAGCCTTATGGCCTGGCACGATACGACCGCGAGGAAAACCGGGTCACCTACAACAGTCAGATTCCCGGATTCGGCCAGCTGAGGGGCCATGAGGGCATTCATGCTCAATCCATCTCTGCCGTGCTGGACAAGGGCGGCGGCGAACTCTGGTTCGGCAGCTCGCACGGCATTCTCTCGTGGAAGGAAGGACAGCCGGTGCAAAGCTTGGACCATCGCAACACCCCGTTTGTCAGGGAAGGCAGTGTGAACGATTTCCACCGGCAGACCGACGGCACCATATGGATTGCCCAGAACGGTGGCTTGTCGGTGGTGTCTCCCGACGGGAAGGGCCGTCTGCTCAAGATGAGTGAGGCGGGGCGCGACTTTAGCAACTGCAATGTGCTGGACATCAGCGAAGACCATCTGCACCGACTCTGGATAGCCACGGAGAATGCCGGCATTATCCGCATCAGCGGTGACGCGCGGCAAGCGCAGCCGCTCCATTTCCACCAATATGCCCCATCAGCCGGCAACTATCTCCTGGAAGATGCCCTCGGCTGCTATGAAGATGCTGAACACAGGCTATGGGCCATTGCCGGCAGTGGCGGACTGTTTCTCTATCAGGCGGAGAAGGATGCTTTTGAGCCGGTGAACCACCTCTACCATATCAATGTGAACAGCATCTATTCTATCGACGGCGACAGCAAGGGATGGCTGTGGCTCTCCACCGACAAGGGACTGCTGCGGCTGAAGGGTGACGCGAAGAACAACACGGTGACCTATTACGGAGCGGAAGACGGTCTGGCGACACCCCATTTCTCTCCACACGGCTCTTTCCGCCATGGCAAGGAACTCTTCTATGGCAATGTGAGCGGTTTCTTCTCTTTTGAGCCCTGCCAGATAGAAAAGTATCAGCACACGGGCTCTGCTCCGCTGATTGTGTCGGACCTGTTCATCGACGACCGGTCCTACGCCTGGCTCGACTCCGCCCTGCAGAAAAAGATTTCCGATTGCCAACCTTTCTATACGAAGGAGATTACCCTGCCATCGCAAGTGGACAAATTCTCTGTCGTTTTCTCCCTCCTGACCTATCAGAGCCAGCAGCAGTGCCGATACGCCTACTATCTGGAAGACTATGACCGCGAGTGGCACTATACCGATGCCGAGAGCCGGATGGCCACCTACCAGAACCTGCCGGCCGGCACCTACCGCCTGCGGCTGAAGGCCACCGACAGCTACGGCCACCAGACCGAGATGCCCTACAGCATAAGAGTGAAGGTGTTGCCGCCCTGGTATCTTACGTGGTGGGCCTACCTGATTTATATCGCACTGCTGGCCGGTGCCGTCTGCGGCATGATATTGTGGTACAAGAACTACCTGAAGACCAAGAACCGCCTGGCCATGGCCGTGGTGTTCACCAATATTACCCACGAACTGCTCACACCGCTAACCATTATCTCTGCCTCTATCGATGAACTGCGGCAGAAAGCACCGCAGTTCAGTGCTAATTACAGTCTGGTGCAGAACAACATACAGCGGCTCACCCGCCTGCTGCGTCAGATTCTTGAGGTGCGGAAGTCGCAGGCCGGACAGCTGAAACTTCTGGTGGCGAGGGGCGACCTCTCACGCTTTGTCGCCTATGAGTGTGAGAACATCCGCCCGATGGCCGGCTCTAAAAGTGGGGAGCTGATAGTGGAATGTCCCGCCGGGGGCATCGATGCCTGGTTTGATAAGGACAAGATAGACAAAATACTCTACAACCTGTTGTCGAATGCCGTGAAATACAACAAGGAGGGCGGCCGCATCACGGTGGTACTCACCGCCGACCAGCAACAGGCCACCTTGAAAGTGAGTGATGAGGGCATTGGTATCTCCAAGGAAAAGATGAAACATCTCTACACCCGTTTCCTCGACGGCGACTACCGGCGGATGAATACCTTCGGTACGGGTATCGGCCTGTCGCTGACACGCAGCCTCGTTGAGCTCCATCATGGTAAAATCGACTGTAAAAGCCGTGAGGGGGAGGGCACCACATTCACCGTCACCCTGCCCATCACAAAAACTGCCTATGCCGAGGACGAGATAGACCTGACGGCAGACAACAGAGCCCTTGACAGCCAGCAGACGAATGAAATGGAAGAACAGCTGATGACCGCTGATGATGAGCTTGAAAATGAGAGCGTGGGCGCAGAGAAGGATTACTCGATGCTCATCGTAGAGGACAATCACGAACTCTTGGAACTCATGCGCAAGCTCTTTGCCCAGCATTATCATGTTTATACAGCACGCAACGGCAAGCAGGCGCTGAACACCATCTATAAACGCGACCTCGATATTGTGATAACCGATGTCATGATGCCTGTGATGGACGGTATCGAACTGACCCGCAGCATCAAGGAATCGGACGATTTCGCACAGTTGCCAGTGGTAATGCTCACCGCCAAGACAACGGATGAAGACAAGAATGTGGGGTATGAGATGGGTGCCGATGCCTACATCACGAAACCTTTCAAAATGAGCGACTTGCAGTTGCGTATCGACAATATCATACGAAACAGGGAGCGCATCCGCAAGAAGTTCAGCAGCCAGACCGATTTCAAGGTGGAGGAGCAGCACTACTCTTCGCCCGACGAAGTCTTTATCCAAAAGGCCATCGGTTTTGTGAAACAGCACCTCGACGATGCCGACTACGACCGTGAGCAGTTTGCCTCGGATATGTGTGTCTCTTCCTCCACCCTGTATAATAAACTGCGCGCACTCACAGGGCAGTCGGTGATCGGATTCATCAACAGCATCCGCCTGAAGGAGGCATGCCGCATTATGCGCCAGCAGCCCGACATCAAGATGGCAGAGCTCGCCATGGAAGTGGGTTTCAACACGCCGAAATATTTCACCAAGCTCTTCAAGAAAGAATTTGGCATGCTGCCCAGTGAGTATGTCAATGAGAGATGAATATGAAAAACTCATCTTCATGATGATCGGCAACTGACAAAGGTAGAACTACAAAAATGATGGTAAAATCAGGCAGAAACTCAGCCGTTTTCAACTTTTTTTTTGAAAACGGCTGAGTTTCTGCTTGGTTTTGAAGATTTATATATATATATTTGCAATATTCAATTCGGCTTCTCGAAAACAAAAAAGAGAAATAGCACTTCACTCACAATTAAAAGGACAAGGATGCAAAATCCTACAGGCAGACGCAGCTTGCTCATTTTTATGATAGCCTTCTTGACAGTGGTATGCCCGATGATACACCACATCCTACGAGTTGGCGCGAAGCATTCAGGTTGTTAAAGAAATGTCTGGAAAAAGTGCAGACAAGAAGGCGTGTGGTGTTCCTCGATGAACTACCTTGGCTTGCAGGTCCTCAATCATCGGAAATGATAACGGAATTGGTTTTTTTTGGAACTCATGGGCTGACCGTCAGCGTAATATAGTCCTGATTGTGTGCGGATCAGCCACCAGTTGGATGCTCGACAATGTCATCCGCGACTATGGTGGGTTGCATGGTCGCCTTACAGGAATCATCCGTCTGCTTCCCTTCACGCTTAAGGAGTGCGAGATGTTTTTCAAGCGCCAAGGATTTCACCTTTCACGTTACGAGATTGCCGTAGCCTATATGGCCTTCGGCGGCATTCCATATTATCTCGACCGCATCGACCGTGAAAAGAATCTTTCAGAAAACATCGATGATATCTTCTTCAAAGACGAGCGAATAAACCAAGAGTTCAAGGATGTTTATACAGGTCTTTATGCTACATCTGAGCGATATGTTGACATAGTCAAAGCACTTGGGACTAAGTTTTACGGCATGACACGAAACGAACTGGCTGAAGCCGTCGGTATAGAACTTGGCGGAAGTTTCAGCAAAATTCTTGACAACCTGCATGAATCGGGAATAATTCGAGAATACCCTCGATATGGCAAGGAGCGTGTGGAGACTGTGTATCAGTTGAAAGACTTCTTTTCCATGTTTTACCTTCATTTTATTTATAATAAGGGTACAAATGCCGGTAATTGGCGTTCTATCCAACGAACGCCTACTTTCTATGCATGGGCTGGCAACACCTTTGAAATACTTTGCATAGAGCATCTTATGCAGATGAAAGACAAGTTGCGTATCGCCACCATCAGTCGCAACTATTGTTGGCGTGGTGCTACAGCCAATGGCAGCACATGCCAGATAGACCTCGTATTGGAATGGAAAGGTGAACGCACCGATTATATTTGTGAGATGAAGTTCAGTGAACACGAATTTACCATAGACAAAAAATACGAAAAAGAACTAGGCAACAAGATTGAGTCTTTTGTAAATAGCAAACAGCATACGAAGACTCATTCCATACAGTTGGTAATGGTTACCACTAACGGCATTACCGCAAACACCCATGCCGGTGATGTGAACCAACAGATTATTTTGGATGATTTGTTTAGTTGAAATAATTTAAGCTTTTTTCCTTTATAAGAAATACTTTGGCTTGCGCCGAAATTACTTAGTACTCGGCAATGAGAAGAAAAATATTTTTTTCTTCTCATTGCTCTCGTTTTTTCGTAACTTTACATAAGTTACTCCGTCTCGGGATAAAAAATAAGCGAGCTCTGAAGATTTTGTCCGCTTAAGGACAAAATCGTGTTCTCCCCTCGACTTTTCGTAACTTTGAATAAGTTACTCCGTCTCGGGAAAAGAAAAGAATGAATTCTTTTCGTTTTCCACTCGACTTTTCGTAACTTTGCAGCCGAATGGCTTTATAGTAAGCTGTTCATATACACTGACGAATAAACATTAATCAATAGTTATGGCACAGGAAGATGTATTCAAAAAGATTGTAAGCCACTGCAAGGAGTATGGCTTTGTGTTCCCCAGCAGCGACATCTACGACGGACTCGCCGCCGTTTACGACTACGGACAGAACGGCGTGGAGCTGAAAAACAATATCAAGGAGTATTGGTGGAAGAGCATGGTGCTGCTCCATGAGAATATCGTGGGCATCGACTCCGCTATCTTCATGCACCCCACCATCTGGAAGGCTTCCGGACACGTGGATGCCTTCAACGACCCCCTCATCGACAACCGCGACTCCAAAAAGCGCTACCGCGCCGATGTACTCATTGAGGACCAGATAGCCAAGTACGACGAGAAGATACAGAAAGAGGTGGAAAAGGCCCGCAAGCGCTTCGGCGAGTCGTTCGACGAGCAGAAGTATCTCGAGACCAGTCCGCGCGTGGCCGAGACCAAGGCCAAGCGTGAGGCCCTGCACACCCGTTACGCTGCCGCCATGCAAGGTCCCGACCTGGCCGAGCTGAAGCAGATTATCCTCGACGAGGGTATCGTAGATCCTATCAGCGGTACGAAAAACTGGACCGACGTGCGTCAGTTCAACCTCATGTTCTCTACCGAGATGGGTTCCACCGCCGAGGCCGCCAGCAAGATATATCTCCGCCCGGAGACCGCACAGGGCATTTTTGTGAACTACCTCAATGTGCAGAAGACCGGCCGCATGAAGATACCTTTCGGTATCGCCCAGATAGGCAAGGCTTTCCGCAATGAGATTGTGGCCCGCCAGTTCATCTTCCGCATGCGCGAGTTTGAGCAGATGGAGATGCAGTTCTTCGTGACCCCCGGCACCGAGCTGGAGTGGTTCAACAAGTGGAAGCAGACCCGTATGGCCTGGCACCAGGCCCTGGGCTTCGGCGCCGAGAACTACCGTTTCCACGACCACGACAAGTTGGCCCACTATGCCAACGCCGCCACCGATATCGAATTCCACATGCCGTTCGGTTTCAAGGAGGTGGAGGGTATCCACAGCCGCACCAACTTCGACCTCTCGCAGCATGAGAAATACTCCGGCCGCAGCATCAAATACTTCGACCCGGCCACCAACGAGAGCTACACTCCGTTTGTCATCGAGACCTCCATCGGTGTGGACCGTATGTTCCTCTCCATCATGTGCCACTCGTTCTGCGAGGAAAAGCTTGAGAACGGCGAGACCCGCACCGTGCTCCGTCTGCCGGCTCCCCTGGCTCCCACCAAACTGGCTGTGCTGCCGCTGGTGCGCAAGGACGGACTGCCCGAGAAGGCCCGCGAGATTATCAACAACCTGCGCTTCCACTTCAACTGCTCTTACGACGAGAAGGACACCATTGGCAAGCGCTACCGCCGTCAGGACGCTGTGGGCACTCCCTACTGCGTGACCGTGGACTACGACACACTGAAAGACAACACTGTGACGCTGCGCTTCCGCGACACCATGGAGCAGGAGCGTGTGAGCATCGACCAGCTCAACGGCATCATCGAAGACAAGGTGAGCATCGCCAGTCTGCTTAAGAAAATTCAGTAATCTCTATATCAATCGTCACATGAGAAGAATCCTGCGTCCTGAGCTGCTGCTCACCGGCCTTCTGGCCCTCCTGGCTCTTGCTTCGTGCAAGGAGAACGATGAGGAGGTGGAGGAGTATCCCGACTGGCAAAACAAAAACGAGCAATACTTCACCAATAAGTACAACATGGTGAAGCAGCAGATAGCCTCGGGCAATACCTCGTGGAAAATCATCAAGGCTTACGGCAAACCGGCCGATGTGGACGGTTTCACAGGCAGTGCCACCGACTATATTCTGGTGAAGGTGCTCGAGGAAGGCACCGGCAGCGGCTGCCCTCTCTTCACCGATACCGTGCGGTGCCACTACCGCGGACAACTCATTGCCTCGACCACCCATGTCGACAGCAGCGACCCCGAACTGGGCATCGTCTTCGACAGGTCGTGGAACACCGACACCTACAGCCCCGAAACCTCTACACCCTCCAAACTGGCTGTCTCGTCGCTCGTCGACGGGTTCTCCACCGCCCTGCAGCACATGCACATAGGCGACCACTGGCTGGTGTATATGCCGCATCAGTTGGGCTACGGCAGTCTGGTGCACAATGATATTCCAGCCTACAGCACCATGGTGTTCGACATGAGTCTGGCAGCCTATTACCATCCCGGTAAGCCGGTGCCAGACTGGCAGACGCCAGAATCGTTTGTCTGGGACGCAGAATAGCGGTTGAATTCACCTTATTAATAATATAAAAGGCTCTCACGGGGCGTGTTCGGGAACAACACCTTGTGAGAGCCTTTTTTGTGACATAAAGTCAATTTTTACCCCATTTTTGACGTTGTGTGCGCACACAGTGTCTTGACAAAGGTCAAGAATACGGCCTTTTTGGGCAGAATGGAGGCCGTTTGTTTGGTGCGAGGGGTGTAAAGTATGTACCTTTGCATCGTCAAAAGGACAAAAGATAAGATTTGACCGGAAGAGCCAAAAAAGGAAAATAGGTAAGGCTTTAATTAGGGAAGAAAAGATTGTAGAAAGGATAACAAAAAGGTAATCGACCCCTGCCGGCCACAAGTGTTAGATGATAAAACGGCTCACCGTGAGGTGACACCGGATGTTAAACTTAAAGTAAAGAAAGGGTAAAAAGATGACAACAAGTATGTATGCAATGTTTGCACTGTTGATCGTATCAGGATTACTGTTAGAGAACTCGATCGAGAAGAAATAAATGCTCGGTCATTTTTAGAGAAAGCGATTTTTAGTAAATATGATGGGCGGCACCTCTTTTGTGAGATGCCGCCCATTTTTTCTTGTTTTTTCTCGCTTATTTCACTACCACTTTCCTGCCGTTGTGCAGGTAGAGGCCTTTTTGGCGGGGCTGGCTGATGCGCAGGCCGCCCAGCGTGTACCACTCGTCCGACTGTTTTTTGGTCACCGTCTCCTCGATGCCGCTGACGTCCTCGTCTTCAGCCAGACTGAAGGTGTTGATTTGATGGTCGGTGATAAACTTGGTGGGAATCTGCAGATACGCCTTGTTGGGACCGAAGGTGCCTCCTGTGGTGGGGTTGAAGCCATTGGCGGTAAGGACGAAGTTGGTATATTCGCCTTCGGTGGGCTGCAGGGTGATGGCACTGATTACCGGCTTGAGCAGATTGGCGAAATAGTTGCCCTCCTCATCGGAGAAGGCCACATGATAGGTGCCCGGTGTGCCTTTCACGATAAGACCGGTGTTGGCTGCTATGGTACGGTCCTCGCAGATGGCGTTGCCGCCGGCCTTGAGCAGGCTCACCTTGCCGTTGGTGTAATAGGTGGGCACTACATAAGCCACGATATCGGTTGCATTGCCTTCATCATCAGTTACCTGACTGAAGTCGAGTGCCTTGTCGCTGGCATAGGTGGCATAGCCGCTCTCGCCAATCGTGATGGTGGCATCGGTGGCCGTTTCCACCTCATAGGTTATCTCGATGTAGGAGAGGTAGAAGGCAGCTGTAGAGCTCTGTTCAAATTTCACTTTTATAGTACCCTTTGCGCCATTTGTGTTGGTGAAGTAGAAATCCTCTGCAACATTACTTAAAGATTCACTTCCCAATACTACATCTCCTATACTTACAGATACAGTTCCATTGATATTTTTCGCACCTGAAGCACCCACACTGATTTCTTTTACTTTGTAGGCAATGTCATTTGTGCTTAGTTCAAAAGATTCTGCAGATTTTTTAGCACTTCCAATTTGAAGGGGGGTGTTCCCAAAGTAAATATTACCAGGGGTGGCCCAAGTTGCATCAAAATTCCAAGTCAAGGACTCCCCGCTGTTGACATCGGAGAAAACAAGGGGTGAATTGTAGTTGGATTCAGTAATGTCGCCATACACAAAATTGTGTCGCCATGTCACTTTCTGTACATTTTGGGCAAAAACCGTGCTCACATAGCAGCATAGGGTGAGCAAAAGACATGATATAAGTGCTTTTTTCATGTTGATTGTTTGGTTTGGTTGATTTTATGCCACAAAAATATGCAAAAATGTGAATGTTTCAAAAAAAATGTCGAAAAAGTTGCCACTTTTGCATGTAGAGTCTGTATGTTATGCTTTTTCTCGCCGTTTTGTGGCCGTGATAGGCCATGTCGCCCGGATAAGTCTGTCAAGAGAAGAAAAATAAAACTTTTCTTCTCCATGCACTGCTTTATTTGTAACTTTGCAGTCGCAATGCGACTCACCCAGAAAAGCGAATCGATGCTGGAGCTTATCCGTAGCGGTAAGCCGATGACTACCAGCGACAAACTCAACCTGATTGTCTTGTTGAGTATTCCCTCCATTCTGGCACAAATCACCAGTGTGGTGATGTTCTTTATCGACCAGGCTATGGTGGGACATCTGGGCACCAACGCCTCAGCAGCGGTGGGACTCGTGGAGACCACCACCTGGCTTTACGGCAGTATGACGGGTGCCGCCTCGATGGGTTTCTCTGTGCAGGTGGCGCATTTCATCGGGGCCAACGACTTCTTGAAGGCCCGACAGGTGTTCCGCCACGGCCTCATGGCCACCATGGTGCTCACCCTGATTCTTACTCTTTCGGCAGTGTGCATCGCGCAGCCCTTGCCCTATTGGCTGGGCGGCAAGGCCGATATTGCCGGCGACGCCTCGGCCTACTTCCTCATCTTCTCCCTGGCCGGCCCCTTCTTCCAGTTGGCCGGTATCTGTGCCGCCATGCTCAAGTGCTCGGGCAACATGGTGATACCCAGTGTGGTGAGCATTTTGGAGTGTGTGCTCGATGTGGCGTTCAACTATTTCTTCATCTACCAGTTGCACCTCGGTGTGAAGGGAGCGGCCATGGGCACGGCCCTCTCCATCCTTATCGGAGCCGCCATTCTGGTGTGGTTTGCCGTGTTCCGCAGCGACATTCTCTCCCTGCGCCGTAAGGACGAGCGGTTCCGCCTGGAGTGGAGTTACCTGCGCAATGCCCTGAAGATAGGTACGCCCATGGCGGCGCAGTCGGTGCTCATGAGCGGTGCCCAGATTGTGAGCACGCTCATCGTGGCCCCGCTGGGCAATGTGGCCATCGCCGCCAACACACTGGCCATCACGGCCGAGAGTCTGTGCTATATGCCTGGCTACGGTATCGGTGAGGCCGCCACCACCCTTGTGGGGCAGAGCATCGGCGCCGGACGTACCTCGCTCTGCCGCAGTTTTGCCTGGATGACGGTGGGCAGCGGCATGCTCATCATGGCCCTGATGGGAGCGGTGATGTTCTGGCTGGCCCCCGAGATGATGGGGCTGATGACCCCCGTAGAAGAAGTACGCATGCTTGGAGCACAGTGCCTGCGCATAGAGGCTTTCGCTGAACCGATGTTTGCCGCCTCTATCGTGGCTTTCAGTGTGTGTGTGGGAGCCGGCGATACCTTCAAACCCGCCATGATGAACCTGGCCTGTATATGGTTTGTTAGACTCTCGCTGGCCTATTGGCTGGCCGCTGACTATGGTCTGCGCGGCGTGTGGATAGCAATGGCTATCGAACTATGCCTCAGAGGGCTGCTCTTGCTGGGCAGACTGTGGCGCGGGCACTGGATGACGACCCTCACGCAGCAGTCTGCCCAGTAGCGGCTACAGTTGCGCCACCCGTGCCTGGGCGGCGTCGAATTCTTTCTCCAGCGTGGCCATGATGTCGGCCACACTCTTTATCTCTTTCACGGCAGAGGCTATCTGCCCAATCTCCAACTCTCCGTTCTCCACATCGCCCTCGAAGATGCCGCGCTTGGTGGCTGCCTTACCCAGAATCTGGCGCAGGTCCTCTACGGCGGCCCCTTCCTTCTCTGCCTCCAGGATGCGGCTGTAGAGCGCGTTCTTCACCAGGCGAGTGGGGGAGATGAGTTTCAGGGTGAGCATGGTGTCGCCCTCCTCGAGCGTGGTGCAGCGCTGCTTGAAGGCATCGGAGGCGCTGCTCTCCTGCGACAGGGCGAAGAGTGTGCCTATCTGCACACCCTCGGCACCCAGTGCCATGGCGGCCAGCATGGCCTCGCCCGAGCCAATACCGCCGGCGGCGATGAGGGGCAGGGAGGTGGCGGCGCGTACCTGCGGGATGAGGGTCAGCGTGGTGGTCTCCTCACGGCCGTTGTGACCGCCGGCCTCGAAACCCTCGGCCACCACGGCGTCGACACCGGCCTCCTCGCATTTGCGGGCAAACTTCGAACTGCTCACCACGTGGGCTACCTTCATGCCGGCCTCGTGCAGACGGGCGGTGTACTTCTTCGGACTGCCCGCTGATGTGAACACAATCTTCACGCCCTCCTCGATGAGGATGTCGATGAGGCGGTCTATCTCAGGATACATGAGCGGCACGTTCACACCCCAGGGCTTCTGGGTGGCGGCCTTCATCTTGCGGATGTGCTCCACGAGGGTCTCGGGGTGCATGCTGCCCGCGCCGAGCAGACCCAGTCCGCCGGCGTTGCTCACTGCGGCGGCCAGTCGCCAGCCGCTTATCCATACCATACCGCCCTGAATGATGGGGCGCTCTATGCCAAACAATCGGGTTATTCTGTTCTCTTTCATAGTGATAGTGGTGTTTTGGCAGCGAAGTTACGCAATTTGCCGCAAAAACGGGGCATGCAGGGACTTTTTTTGTCTGCATGACCCGTTTTTGCGGGTTTCCGGTGGGCGGAAGCTGATGTTACTGTTCCCTCCAGGCTTTTTCTATGTCGTCGAGGCCCTCGAAAAGCCTTGCCTCCTTTAGTTAGCGACGCTGAAAATATCAGTACCATTAAAAAAGGAGCGGTACGCTCACCTTGATACTGAAGTTGCGCCCCATGTTGTAGATGCCAGTGCGGCCCGTAACGGGATTCACGGCGGCATATTTCAGTCGGCTCAGATGACTCTGGTAGGCACGGTCGGTCAGATTCTCGGCATTGAGCACAATGGTGCACAGGGTGCGGTGGCCGTTGCGTATGTCGGTGCCGGCCGATGCGCTGAGCAGGGTATAGGAAGGTGTGGCCGTCTCGGTGTCGTCGGCGGCATAGAAATGGTCTTGCCGCAGATGGCACTCCAGTCCCAGTTTCACAAATGTGTTGTTCAGTATTTTCCCGTCGCGTACCAGGTCGAGGCTCAGCTCCGACGTCCATCTGGGTGCCGGGGTGAAGGGCAGGTACTTGCGGTCGGCCGGCTGATGGCGCAGTGTGGCGTTCACATACGAGAAAGTGTTCTCGAAGTGCAGCGGCTCGACGGGGTGGATGTCTACACTCACCTCGCCGCCCCAGAGGCGGGCATCGCCCTGGGTGAACTGATATACCGGCAGTTCGTCAATCTCCTCGTCCGCCATGCGGTGGGCAAATGTGAAATGCTGGATGAGGTTGGCGAACACCGACACCTGTGCCGACACCATGGGTGAGTTGAAGTCGTAGCCGGCATCGGCCTGCCAACTGTACTCCGGCCGCAGGTTGGGGTCGCCCTTCTCATAGCGGAAGGTGCCCTCATGCTCGCCGTTGGAGCCCAGTTCGCTCAGATTGGGTGCCCTGAATCCGCGTGCTATGTTGAGTCGTAGCTGCGACTGACTGTTGAAGGCGTAGACGGCGCCTATGCTGCCGGTGAGGGCGTTGAAGGTGCGTGAGAAGCGACCGAAGAGGTCTTCATGGGCGAAGGAGTGCAGATGTCGGCGGTCCATACGCAGGCCACCGCTCATGTTCCATCCGCCGAGTTGCCGGCTGGCGGTGGCGTAGGCACCAATGTCGTTGAGCACATAGGCCGGTATAAGTGCCTCCTCGCCCTTGTTGAGCGAGCGTTGCCACATGCCCCCGATGCCGGCTGCCAGTCGCCACATCGGGTTCTGCTGCAAGGTGTAGCGCAAGTCGTAGCTCAGAGTGTGGAGCATGAAGTCGAGTCCGCTCACCTCAGGTTCCGCCACCTCCTCAAATTCCTGCCGGCGGTTGTGCTGGTAGCCGAGGGTGAGTTTGAGCGTGCCGTCGCCGATGTAGGCAGAATGGTCCCACACGGCTTTATAATGATGTATCTGCTGATAGGGGAATCCATGGCCGTAGGTGGTGAGGTCGTGGTGCGAGGCGATGGCCTCGCCCTCCTCACCGTCGGTGCACACCGGTTTGAGAAATTGTCCCGTCTCCTCGTCGCGTTCGCCCTCCACCATGCCCGGTGTGAAGTGATAGTAGCTCAGGGTGAGGTGGCTGAAGCCCCATTGGCGGTTCAGACCCACCATGCCGCGCAGTGCCTGCTCGCGCATCTGGCTGCCCAGCACATAGCCGTCGTAGGCATTCTTGTAGGCATGGGCCATCTTTCCCGAGTAGCGCAGGTCCCACACGGTACCCTGCCGGTTGCCGCCCGTCTGCAGCGAATAGGCCCACAGACCGTTGTTGGTCTGGTATTCAGTGCTTACATTGCCTACGGTTTGTCCGGCCGCCAGGGTGGGGTTGGCGTGCATGATGACCACGCCCGCCATGGCATCGGAGCCGTACATGAGCGAGGCGGGACCTTTCAGTATCTCGATGTGCTGCACGCTTTGCGCGTCGACCTCTATGCCGTGCTCGTCGCCCCACTGCTGGCCTTCCTGGCGTATGCCGTCGGCCACGGTCACGATGCGGTTGTAGCCCAGTCCGCGTATCACGGGTTTGGAGATGCCGCTGCCGGTGGTGATCTGTGCGATGCCCGGTTTGTGGGCGATGGCGTCGATGATGTTGGTCGACGAGGTGGTGAGCAGTTCGCGGTGGCTCACGATAGAGACAGGGGTGGGCGACTCACGGGTCAGGGTGCCGCCGGTGATGCCCGTCACCACCACCTCGTCAATCATGGCGTTGCTCTCCTGCATGGTGAAGTCGGCCCGTGTGGTGGTGGTGAGGTCTATCTGCTGTATGATGGTCTGATGGCCCACGTAGCTCACCTGCAGGGTGATGTGCTTGGCGGGCAGTTCGTCAAAGCGGTAGCGGCCGTCGGTGTCGGTCACGGCGGTCTTGCTCAGTTCGGCTATGTGGAGGGTGACCCCGATGAGCGGCTCACCGTCGGCGGCGTCGGTCACCCGGCCTGAGAGATGGGTGAGCCGGGGTGCTGCGGTCAGTGCCGGTTCGGCCTGTACCCGTGTGCCCAGGCAGCATGCCAGGCATACCAGGATGATATGCAATATTTTCATTCTGATTCTTTGGTTGATGAATAAATGTGCTGATGCGCCGGATTCTATGCCCTTCATAGAATCCGACGATAGAAAAAAGTCTCTCAAATCAGACTCGCACAGGCGGTGCGCGGGGAATCAGAATGCCTGCGGTGTGCAGGACGGGAGCGGCCGGTGCACAGACCAGGGAAGTGGTGTGGCTGTCGGCGGCGTAGAAAGTAAAATCGGATGGGGTGGAGAGAAAGGGCAGCGTCTGAAACTCGCAGAGTACGCAGTGGTCCAAGCACACGGTGGCGCTCACGATGTGGCTGTGGTGCACATGGTGCAAGCAGTCCTGGCAGTCGGCCACGGCAGCATGCTCGCCGTGGTGCGTATGCAGCACTGAGAAGAGCATCATCGGCAGGAATACCGACAACAGCAGCCAAGCGTAGCGTTTGCGTCTCAGGTCTATGCTCATGTGTTACCCTTTTTCTCTTATAATAATAGTTGTGTCAGTTTCTCTGCCTCACGGCCTCGAAGAGCAGGATGGCGGCACTCACCGACACATTGAGTGAGTCGAGCCTTCCCAGCATGGGGATGCGGATATGGGCATCGGCGGCCTTGCGCCAGCTGTCGGTGAGCCCGGTCGACTCTGTGCCCATCACGATGGCGGTGCCCTGCCGCATGTCGGTGTCGTAGTAGAGGTGCGAGTCTTGCAGTTGGGCGGTCAGGATGCGGATGCCGTGTTCCTTAAGGAAGTGAATGCAGGCTTCGGAGGTGCAGGCCACGCAGGGAACGGTGAACAGGGCACCGATAGAGCTGCGTATCAAGTTTGGGTTGTAGAGGTCGGTGAGCGGGTCGCACACCACCACGGCATCGGCATGGGCGGCATCGGCGCTGCGCAGCACGGCTCCCAGGTTGCCGGGCTTCTCCACGCTCTCCAGCACCACGATGAGGGGATGCTCGCTCAGTGCGAGGTCTTCCAATGCCAGCGGTCGCTCTTTCACTTCGGCCACGATGCCTTCGGTGGTGGCGCGGTAGGCAATCTTGGCGTAGAGGTCGGCTGTCACCTCATAGCAGGCGCACTGCTGGGCTTTCACCCCGGCCGGCAGTTGCTGGAGCAAGTCAGGGCAATGGAACACAGCGTGCAACTGGTAGCCTGCCTCCAGGCAGTGCTCCAGTTCTCTTACGCCTTCCACCACGAAGAGCCCCTGTGCTCTCCGTTCGGCCGATTTCTTCTGCAGTGCCTGCAGCAGTTTTATCTTCGGGTTCTGTGCGCTCGTTATCTTTTGTCCCAGCATTTTCTGCACTCTACTCTCCTCCTAAAACACCACCTTCGAGGTTTTCACAGAGCCGTCGGCCATGGTCTGCCGTTGCAGGCAGATACCCTTGGTAGGCTGTGCGATGCGCTTGCCATCGATGGTGTAGTATTCAATGCTCTTCACCGGGCTGTTGCTCACCGAGGAGATGCCAGCCGGTTTCTGATAGACGGGGTAGTATTCGTCGACGGAGCTCTGGGCGTCGCAGTTGCCTGCCTGCATGATGTGCTCCACCAGCGAGTTGAGGTAAACCTCCAGGTTGCTGTACCACTGGCGGTCGCTGTCGATGGTGTAGAGGGCGGCGTCGCTGGCATCGTTGGGATTCAGGCCGTTGGCCAGTTCCCAGTCGTCGGCGATACCGTCTTCGTCGGAGTCGAAACCGGCGGGGCGCTCACCGGTGCCGAAGTTTTCCTCGGTGTAGCCCTCCACGTCGGCCACCAGGTCGATGATGCCCGGCTGTCCGGTTACGGAGCCCGTATAGGTGGCGGTGCCGTTTACGGCCTCGTTGCAGTAGCGCTCGTCCACGTTGTCTTTGTAGAGCGAGGCACCGGCATAGCTGGTCACCAGGGTGAAGGCGGCCTCAGCGCAATGGGTGGTCACTTCGCCCTTGGCCGAGGGCTCTGTTACCTTGATGCTCACACAGTCCTCGCCGGCCGAGTTCTGCTTGTATGCCACGTTGTCGCCGTACATGTGGTTCTTGTCCTTGCTGTAGCGCTCACCGTCGATGGTGAAGGTGCCGCTGTCGTACACCACACCCTTCCAGTCGTAGTTCTCGGGGGTGCTGGCGGCGGCCACATAGTTGCCGTTGATATAGTAGCGGCTGGTCATGCCGATGAGTGCGTTGGGAGTGGAGTTGCCCGAGGCGCCCACGGTCACCTGTGTTACGCGTGTCTTGTTCTTCGTGGCCGGACCGGCTTTGTAGTAGTTGTTCACCATGTTGATGTATCCGCCGCCGGGGCCGCCGTAGCAGCCGCCTGTGCCCCAGTTGTACAGCACGCAGTTGCGGAAGTCCACAATCTCAGCCTGTACATAGTTGTCCCACTGATAGGTGTTGTATTCCGAGTTGTTCTTGTAGCCGCTCCACTGGTAGCGGGCACCGTTGAAGCGCGGTGTGCGGTTCTGCATGTGGAGCAGGAAGTTGTGGTGGAAGGAGGCCAGTTTGCCGCCCCAGATGCCGCCGTAGCCGTGGGCACCCTTGTTGTGTCCGGCGTTGGTGAGGCTCTCGGCTATGGTGCACCACTGCATGGTGAAGTTGTTGTTGTCGTAGAAGGAGGCCACCTCGTCGATGCACCAGCTGAATGAGCAGTGGTCTATCAAGATGCCGTTTTTCTCGCGCTGCCAGATAGCATCGGCTCCGTCGTTCACATCCTTCTCTTGTCCGCGTCGTATGCGTATGAAGCGGATGATGTTGTTGGCGCCCGGGCGTACGGTGCGGTAGCGCAGCGTGATGCCGGGGTAGGGAGCCGTCTGTCCGGCTATGGTGGTGTTGTTGCCGATGGTGAGGTCGCTCTTCAGGGCGATGACACCGGCCACATCAAAGACGATGATTTTCTTCGAAGAGCCGTTGACGGCCGCACGGAATGAGCCGGGGCCGCTGTCGTCGAGATTGGTCACATGGATTACCTTGCCTCCGCGTCCGCCGGTCACATAACGTCCGTGGCCTTCAGCGCCGGGAAAGGCGGGTGCCTGTGCAGTGACGGAGAGTGTGCAGAGAGCAACGAGGATGGATAGTAGATACTTTTTGGTAGTTGTTTTCATTGTTTTGGGGTTCTTTGGCTTTACTGGATTTTATGCGTGTTGAGACAACAACGCATATTCGGTGCAAAGTTACGAAAAAACGAGAGCAATGAGAAGAAAATAAAAGAATTTTTCTTCACATTGCAGAGTGCCGAGTAACTTATCTAAAATTACGATAAATATTTGAGAATTAGGCATGATGGGCCAAATAGTTTTCAAGACTGGCATCTCAATTTATAATATTGGGGCTGTGTCCTCGAGAACACAACCCCAATAACTATACGATAAAGCGCAGCCGTCTTATTTCACCACGAAGTCGAGGCGCTGCAGGTCGCTCTCGCGCGATGAGCTGCCGTAGAGAATCTGGTATCGGCCTTTGCGGGGCGACAGTTCGTCGATGCTGGGGTCATAGTATTCGAACGACTCGCCGGTGAGGGTGATGACCGCTTTGGCGGTCTCGCCAGCCTTCAGGTGGATCCGCTGGAAGCCCCTCAGGTCCTTGATGGGAGCCTCGGGATAGTCGAGCGCCTTGACATACACCTGAACAATCTCGTCGCCCTCGCGCCCGCCGGTGTTGGTCACCGGCACGGTGAGGGTCACGCTGCCGTCGGTGCGCATGCTTTTGCGTGAGAGTTTGCCCTTGCCGTAGGCAAAGCGGGTGTACGACAGCCCGTAGCCGAAGGCGTAGAGCGGTGTGCCCTGGAAGTAGCGGTAGGTGCGGCCCTCCATGCTGTAGTCGAGGAAGTCGGGCAGGTCGTTGTTTGAGGCGTAGAAGGTCACGGGCAATTTGCCGCTCGGGTTGTAACGGCCCAGGAGCACGTCGGCCAATGCCTCACTGCCGCCCTGTCCGGCATACCAGGCCTGCACCAGAGCATCATATTGTCCCTCTATGCTGCCGAAAGCGATGGCCGAGCCGGAGCAGTTGACCAGCACCACAGGCCGTCCGGTGGCATGCATGGCCCTGACCAGGCGCTGCTGCACCTTGGGCAGTTCGATATCGGCCTTGTCGCCGCCCTCGCCCTCCAGTTGGGCGGATATGCCGCCTATCACGATGATGGCGTCGGCCTGCCGGGCCTCTTCGGCCAACTGGGTGAAGTCGGCCAGGTGGCGCTCGCAGAAGTCGGCGCGCAGCAGGGCGAAGTTGCCGTTACCGCGTCGGTACTCCACGGTGATGTCGTAGGTCTGTCCCTCCACCACGGAAATCGACTTGTATTCCACCTGCCGGTTGAAGAAGCCGCCGCGCCGCTGCGAAGGCAGTGCCTCCTCCACCACGGCACCGTTCACCCGCAGCACATAACCGTTGTCGGTCGTCACGGTGTATTTCAGTTCGCCGCTGAAGGAGGCCTTGAACTGGCCGGAAAGCCGAACAGAGAGGTTGTCATTGTCTACGCCCTCGGCAAATCCCCATGCCCCGAAGGTGGAGAAGCTGAGTTCTTTGTAGTAGCCGGTCTTTGCAGGCTCCCCGCTCAGTTGCTTGTTGTTGTAGAATTCCACCAGCATGCCTTTGCCGTTGTTGAAGTCCTGCAGATGCGGCAGCGTGTTGTATTCGTCGGTCAGCTCGCAGGCCTTGTGGTAGATGATGCGGGTGTGGGGTAGGGCCGCTTTCAGTCCGTCGAGCAGTGAGTGGGTATGTGCCTGGGTGGGGGTGCCGCCGTAGTTGCCGTTGAGCATGGCGGCATCGTCGGCATTGGGTCCCACCACCATCAGTGTGCGCAGCTGTGAGGAGAGTGGCAGCACGCCGTTGTTGTGCAGCAGCACCATCGACTTGCGTGCGGCCTCCACAGCCAGTGCGTTGTGGCCCTCGCTGCTGATTACGTCCTCGCCCAACGAGGCCCACGGACTCCTGTCGGCGGGGTCGAACATGCCCAGTTCGAAGCGTCCCATGAGCGTCCGGCGCAGGTGACCGTCGAGTGTCTCCTCACTGATCAGCCCCTTTTTCAGCGCCTCGGTGAGCACCATGAACACCTTGCCGCACTCCAGGTCTGTGCCGTTGAGCACGGCGTCGACCGATGCCGAGAGAGCGTCGGGGTGTGTCTCGTGCTGTCCCTTGGTGTAGAAGTTGTTGATGGCGTCGCAGTCGGTCACCACGATACCGTCGTAGCCCCACTTGCGGCGCAGGATGTCTACGAGCAGCCGGTCGCTGGTGCAGCAGGGCTTTCCTTCATAGCGGTTGTAGGCGCACATCACCTCGCGCACATTGCCTTTCTTCACCAGCGCCTTGAAGGCCGGCAGGTAGGTCTCCCAGAGGTCGCGCATCGACACCGAAGCGTTGTAGGTGTGGCGCAGGGGTTCCGGACCGCTGTGCACGGCATAGTGCTTGGCACAGGCATGCGTCTTGTAATAGCGGCTGTCATTGCCTTGCATGCCCAGCACGGTCTGCACGCCCAGCACGGCATTGAGGTAGGGGTCCTCGCCGCAGGTCTCCTGTCCGCGTCCCCAGCGCGGGTCGCGGAAGATGTTCACATTGGGGCACCAGAAGGTGAGTTCGGGGTTGCCGGGGTAGTAGATGGTGCCCATAGGCACGCCAAACTGGTTGTGGTCGGAGCGGTTCCAGTTGGCCCGTGCCTCGTCCGACACGGTGCTGAACACATCGTACACCATCTGTGCGTCGAAGGCGGCCGCCATGCCGATGGGTTGCGGATAGACGGTATAACCGCCCTGGCGCACCCCGTGGCAGGCCTCGCTCCACCAGTTGTAGGAAGGGATGCCGAGGCGGTCTACCGACACCGACTTGTTCATCATCAGTCCCACTTTCTCCTCCGGGGTGAGCAGGGAGAGGAGGTTCTCCACCCGCTCCTCATTCGAGAGGGTGGGGTCCTGGAAGGGGTATTTGCCTTGTGAGAGCGTGTCGTTTACCACGGCTTTCACGCTCAGCGCACCGAGCGTCTTGCCCTCGGTGTCGAGGATCTCCACATGGCGGTAGGTATTGCCGAGCGCATTGGCGGGATCCATCACCACCATCACCTGGGCCGTCTGGCCCGGAGCGATGGGCTCGGTGGGGTAGAGGGCCTGCACACACTCACAGCTGGGTATGTCGCGGCCTATGCGTACGGCATGGTCGGTGTGGTTGGTCAAGGTGAAATTGTGACATACGGCTCCCCGCAGGGCACTGAGTGTGCCGAAGTCCCACTCATAGGTGTCGAACACGATGTTGCCTTTGGCGGCTGCGCTGAGCGGCAGCAGCACCATCAGGCAGAGACCGGATATACAGGCGGAAAAGGTTTGTTTCATGATAGCACTCGCTTTATGTCAGGTTTCCTATTTCAGGTTCAGCAGCAGTTTTTCGAGGGCAGCCTGCCGTTCGGCCCATGTCGGGTAGTCGTCGGCTTTTAGCGTGTGTACAGCGGTGCTGCCCATCGGTGACCTTGTGCTGGAGGTCAGGCGGCAGGGGTTTGTCTTGCCCTCGGCGATGAGCCGGTCGGCCAGTGCGTCGGCACCGCCCACCTTGAACCAGCTCTCCAGGGTGTCGTCACGGCCAGGCACCAGTAGGATAACGGGTGTGTGGTCGTTGCCGGCTGCGGGCCGGTACCAGGCCTCGCCGTTCTGCAGGTCGTAGCTCACGGTGCCGTGTCTTACCTCATCGCTCATCGAGGCGAAGTGGTAGCGGCTGGCCGTGTGGAAGGCAATGCTGGGCTTGAAGCCCTTGGCGGGCGAAAGGTACATGTTGTTGGGGTCGGCCACGGGTGTGCCGTCTACCACAAAGCAGTAGGTGAAGGGCCGGTCTTTGTGCCCGTCGAGAGAGAGGGTCCACACCCCGTCGGTGTCTTTCTGCATGGCCTGGGGCCGGGCGGTCAGTTCCGAGCATAACAGCACCTCCTTGGCATCGGGTGCCTTGAAGCGGAAGATGATGCCGTTTGCGGTGTATTCGGGCGAGATGATGGGTTTGGGAAAGAGGCGCGCCATCACCCCCGGGGTGAACTGCTGTTCCTTTCCGGTGGCGGCCAGTGCCGGTTGCCCGTGGCGCATGGCCTCGGCGGAAGCCTTCTCGTTGAAGAGCAGACGCAAGGTCTTGTCGAGGAAGTAGCGGGCGTTCATCCAGGTGTGTCCGAACTTATCGTGGGTGAACTCCTTCACGGAGCGTATGCCCTTCTTGTCGAGAAACTCCATGTAGTCGCGGGCTGTGCCGTAGAGGAAGTCGTCGGTGCCCACTCCCAGCCAGAACAGATGAATCTTGCTGTTGGTCTCGTCGGCATGGTCATAGACGGCAGGCAGGTCGGTCGTGGTGAACGAACTGTAGGAGCAGAGATAGGAGAAACGGTCCAGGTGGCTCAGTCCGTTCATCAGCGCCTGATTGCCGCCTCTGGAGAAACCGCCTATCGCGCGGTGGTCACGGTCGGCGATGGTGCGGTACTGACGCTCGATGAGGGGCATGAGGTCGTTGAGCAGGTCGAGGCTGAACACATCGTTGCCGAACTGCGTCTGCGGCACGCCGGCTATCTCGGGCTGCACGGGGAGCAGTTTGTAGGGATTGCCGTAAGGCAGCACCACAATCATCTCCTGTGCGGCTCCCTCGGCCAGCAGGTTGTCGAGGATGTAGTTCACCCGCCCCACCTTGTAGTACACCTCGTCGGTGTCGGTGGTGCCGCTGATGAGGTAGAACACGGGATAGCGCTTCTCATTGCCGGGCAGCCCGTAGCCGGGCGGCAGATAGACCACGGCGTTGTTGGTGGCGCCGAGGCTCTTCGAGTAGTAGTGCAGGTACTCCACTGTGCCGTGGCGCGGTGCCTGGTCGTCGTGCAGCAGCGGACCCGTGGGGCTGGGTATGCTGAGCAGACTGTTCTTGAACCCCTCGTTGGGGAAGTAGCCGTCGCACTGCGGGTCCATGATGCTCACTCCGTCGACGATGAAGCAGTAAGGATAGAGGTCGGGTGCGGCAGGTCCCAGAGTGACGCTCCACAGTCCGGCGGCATCGCGCTGCATGGCATGGCGGCCGGCGAACTGCACATCGACGAGCACCTCGCGAGCATGGTCGTTCCGGTACTGGAAGGTCACGGTGCCGTCGGCATGGCACACGGTCGATGCCTCCTGCTGGGCCAGTGCGGGCTGTACGGCCAGCAGCAGTGCGAGCCAAAGGGCTGTATAGGCTTTTTTCATACAGGTAGCTTTCATTTTATTGCAAGGTTTGTTGGTTTTAAAAGTGTTCACAAAGATAGGCAAATTAGGCCAATATGGCAACCCCTCCGGCCGAAACGGGGACTTGAAACTGCCAACTTGTAACAAATGCGAAAATACATGTAACGGAGAGTAGTCATGTGAAACAGGAGAGATGATTAAAAACCGCTGCACTAAGGAAAAAGGAGGAAAAGGAAGGAATGAAGCAATAATCAGTCTGCAGGTTTGAATTAATTGAAATAAAAAACGTATCTTCGCAGCAGAAACGACAAAACAAAAGCTGTATGCAAGAAAACAAAGAACTGCGCACCGCGTGGGACTTCGTGGAAAACACAGGCAAGAGTATCTTCCTCACCGGCAAGGCCGGCACTGGCAAGACCACCTTTCTGAAAGCAGTGGTGGAGCGCTCGCGCAAGCGCTCCATGGTGGTGGCGCCCACCGGTGTGGCGGCCGTCAATGCAGGCGGTGTCACCATCCACTCCTTTTTTCAGTTGCCCTTCACCCCCTATGTACCCGATGCCAAGATAAAAGACCGCTTCGAGTACAGCCGTGAGAAACGGCGCCTCATCGCCTCGCTCGACCTGCTCATCATCGACGAGATATCGATGGTGCGGAGCGACCTGCTCGACGCCGTCGACACCGTGCTGCGCCGGTTCCGCAACCACCATGTGCCCTTCGGCGGTGTGCAGCTGCTCATGATTGGCGACCTGCAGCAACTCACCCCGGTGGTGACCGCCGAGGAGGAGGCTCTGCTCAACACCTATTATGAGACTCCCTACTTCTTCAGCTCCAAGGCCCTTTCGCAGGTGGACTATGTGACCATCCAACTGGAGACCGTGTACCGGCAGCAGGATACCGACTTCCTGCAGCTGCTCAATGTGGTGCGCAGCGGGCAGGCCACCGAGCGCGAGCTCGCCCTGCTCAACAGCCGCTGCCAGCCGGCCTTCGCCCCCCGCCCCGAGGAGGGCTACATACGGCTCACCACCCACAACTGGCTGGCCGACAACTGCAACGAGGCCGAGCTGCGCAAGCTCACCACCCCCTCGTTCACCTATGCCGCCGAGGTGGAGGGCACTTTTCCCGAGTATGCCCATCCCACGAGCGACCGCCTCGAACTGAAGGTGGGCACCCAGGTGATGTTTGTGAAGAACGACCCCTCGGCCGACCATCTCTTCTACAACGGCCGCATCGGTCGTGTCACCCACTTGGACAGCACCCACATCAGCGTGCTCTGTCCCGGCGATGCGGAGCCCATCGAGGTGACGCCCCTCGAGTGGGAGAACGTGCGCTATAAAATCAACGACGAGACCCGCGAGATAGAAACCGAGGTGCAGGGTAAGTTCCGGCAGTTTCCGTTACGCCTGGCCTGGGCTATCACCATCCACAAGAGTCAGGGCCTCACCTTCGACCGTGTGGTGATCGATGCCGCCCGCTCCTTCGCTCCCGGACAGGTGTATGTGGCGCTGAGCCGCTGCCGCACCCTCGGCGGACTGGTGCTCTCATCGCCCCTCTCGCCCCATTCCATTATCAACGACACACGGGTCGACGGTTTCATCTCCCGCCAGGAGGCCAACGCCCGGCAGAGCATAGAGCGGCTGCCGCAACTCAAGGAAGACTACTTCCGCCACCTGCTCGTGGAGCTCTTCACCTTCGACACCCTGGTGCAGCAGGAGGAACTGCTCACCCGCACCTTCGTGGAGTATTTCTCCAGAAGCTATGCGCAGTTGGAGTCGCTGCACAAGCAGACGTGCGCCCAATTGCGGGAGAAGGTGGTGGGTGTGGCCCGCAAGTGGACCGCCCAAATCGTGCAGATGCCGCCGCAGGCGCTTCATGAAGAAGCCTTCCTGGAGCGGGTGGGGCGCAGCGCCGCCTATTTCGCCGACATGCTGCACCAACTGCTTGCACAACCCCTCCAGCTCACCGCCAAGGCCGAGCCGGGCAACAAGCAGGCACAGGCGCGGCTCAAGCATGAGCTGCCGGAACTGGTGCAGACCTACCGTTCCACCCGCCAGTTGCTCACCCGGATAGCCGAGAAAGGGTTCACCGTGACCACCTATCTGCGCGAGAAACAGACCGCTCTGCTCGATGCCATGGACGACGGCACCGCCAAGGGTTCTCGCCGCCGCAAGGAGCGCAAACCGAAAGAGAAGAAGAAACCCAAGCCCAAGACCCACGAGGTGACCCTGCAGATGCTGCAGAGCGGCAAGAGCTTGGAGCAGATAGCCCGGGAGCGCGCGCTCACTTTGGGAACCATCTACAACCATCTCATGAAGTATGTCAAGGAAGGCACCCTGTCCATAGACCATCTGGTGAGCCGGCCGCACCAGGAGGCCATCAGCCGGGTGATAAGGCGTGTGGGCGCCGAGAGCGGTCTGCAGGCCATCAAGTCGCTCTGCCCGCCGCAGGTGTCGTACGAAGAGATACGGGCCATGTTGGCCCTCAACGGCGAAAGCTCTGAGTAATCGGAGTAATCAGAATAATCAGAATTAATAGCACATACCATATAATCTATGAAAAAGAATCTATTGCTTGCAGCCTGCCTGTGCTGTCTTTGCTTGACAGCCACACAGCGCGTCAGGGCACAGTATGTGCCCACCCCCGAGAACCTTGAGGCCCGCAAACAGTTTGAGGGCTTCCGTTTCGGCATCTTCCTCCACTGGGGCATCTACAGCGAGTTTGCCCAGGGTGAGTGGTATCTCAACACCGGCCAGCTCAACAAAGACGAGTATGCCAAGGCGGCCTCCTGCTTCTATCCCGTGCGGTTCAATGCCCAGGAGTGGGTGAAGGCCATACGCGAGTCGGGCGCCCGCTACATCACCTTCACCTCGCGTCACCACGACGGCTTCTCCATGTTCCATACCGCCCAGAACCGCTACAATATCGTGGATGCCACCCCCTTTGGCCGCGATGTGCTGCAGGAACTGGCCGATGCCTGCCATGAGCAGGGTGTGCGCCTGCATCTCTACTACTCCATTCTCGACTGGATACGCGACGACTACCCCATAGGCCGCACCGGCCGCTTCACCGGCCGCACGCTGAAACCCAACTACGACACCTACTTCGCCTTTATGAAGAACCAGGTGCGCGAGCTGCTCACCCGCTACCGTGATGTGGAGGGCATCTGGCTCGACGGCTACTGGGACCACGATGAGGACAGCATACCCTTCGACTGGCGCATGGAGGAGTTCTACCGCTATATCCACAGCATCAAGCCCGCCTGCCTTATCGGCAACAACCACCACATCACCCCTATCGAGGGTGAGGACTTCCAGATGTTCGAACGCGACCTGCCCGGTGAGAACAAAGCCGGCCTGTCGGGGCAAGACATCAGCCATCTGCCCCTGGAGATGTGTCAGACCATGAACGGCATGTGGGGATACAAGGTGGCTGACCAGAACTACAAGTCGGCCGAAGAACTCATACAGCTCATTGTGCGGGCCGCCGCCAAGAACAGCAACCTGCTGCTCAACATTGGTCCGCAGCCCAACGGCGAACTGCCGGCCCTGGCACTCGACCGCCTGAAGAAAATAGGTGCGTGGATGAGCCGCAACGGCAGGAGCGTGTACGGCACACAGGCCACCAGTCTGCCCGAGCAGCCATGGGGCGTGACCACACAGAACGGTAAGAGCCTCTTCCTGCATGTGCTGCAGCCCGGCACTGCTGTCGAGGTGCAGCTGCCCAAGAAACCGCGCAGCGTGCTCAGCATCGACGGTGGCAAGTATCCCCTCGGCTGGAACTACGACCGGCGCCGCAAGGTGCTCACGGTGTCGCTGCCGGAGGCCCTGCCCCAGGACGATTATGTGATAGAAGTGGTGAGATAGAACCGCGCTGTTGTCAGCCCTGCTCCATGGTGTCGGCTATCTTGTCTACATTCATGCTGCGGGCGCTGGCGTCGAAGATGTCTTTGTAGACACCGCCCTGCTGGTACACCTCTTTCGGGGTGCCGCTCTGCACCACACGGCCCTTCTGCAGCACATAGATTTTGTCGGCATCGATAATCTGGCCGATGTTGTGCGAGATGATAATCACCGTGCGGCCCGCCTTGATGGCATCGATGCTGGCCTTTATCTGCTCGGTGGCGATGGCGTCGAGGCTGGCGGTGGGCTCATCGAGGAAGATGATGGGCGGATTCTTGATGAACATACGGGCAATGGCGATGCGCTGCTGCTGACCGCCGCTCAGTTGCAGGGCAGAGGTCTCAAATCCGTTGGGCAACTGCGTAATCTGGTCGTAGATGTAGGCCTGCTTGGCGGCTTTCACCACTTCCTCATGGGTGGCCTGCGGATTGCCGTACTTGATGTTCTCCTCAATCGACCCGTCGAATATGTGGTTTTTCTGCAGCACCAGTCCCACGTTGTCGCGCAGCCACTGTGTGTCCCAGTCTTTGAGTTCCACTCCGTCGAGTTTGATGCTGCCCTTGCCCGGGTGGTAGAACTTGTCGAGCAGGTTCACGATGGTGCTCTTGCCGGCACCGCTCAGTCCCACCAGTGCGGTGATTTTGCCGCTCTCTATGTGCATGGAAACATCGAAAAGGGCCTGCGTGCCGTTGCTGTAGGTGAAGTCGACTCCGTTCAGTTCGAAGTCGCCTTTCACCGTGGCGGGATGGTGCTTGCCGGTGTCTTCCACCTCATGGTCGGCATGGAGTATGCCGAAGAAGCCCTCGGCATAGATAAGCGCGTCGTTCATGTCGTCGTAGATACGGTGCAGCTGGCGTATGGGAGCGCTCACGTTGGCGAAGAGCATCACATGATACATGATTTTTCCGATGCTCATGCCCGGATAGTCGATGAGCACCAGATAGGCCGTGAGGATGATGATGAGCACGGTGCCTATCTGCTCTAGAAAACTCTTCAGACCATTGAACAGAAAACTCTGCTTGCGCGTGTTGAGCTGCAGGTCGGTCATGTTGCGCTGTAGGTCGGCCTGTCGGTTGGCCTCGATGGTCTCGCGGTTGAACGACTTGATGACCGAGATGCTCTCAATGATGTTCAGGATGCCCTGGCTCACCGCCTGGTGTCCGCCGAAGATGCCGCGGCGTCCTCCCTTCATGCGCTGTGCCTGGATATAGGTCACATAGAAGTAGAGCGGCACGATGCAGAGGGCCACCAGCCCCACATAGACATTGGCCATGAACATCAGGCCCAGGGCCAGCACGGCACTGGTGAAGAGCGGCAGAATCTCGATGAAGAAATTGTTCACCGTGTTGCTCAGACTCATGATGCCACGGTCTATGCGCGACTGCAACTTTCCTGTTTCGTTGCCCTCGGCGGTGAAGAAGGCCATGCGGAAGGAGAGCATACGCTCCACCACCCGCAGCGAGAGGTCGCGGCTCACCAGGATGCGCATGCGCTCGCCGTAGTAGCGTTGGAAGAAAGTCACCACGGCGCCTATCACCTCCTTGCCCAGGAGGATGATGCTGATGGTGGTGAGTATGCGCACGGCGCTTTTCCAGGAGAATTGAGGCTCCTGTATCAGGGCATTGATGGCGTCGACGGCGCGGTCGAGCACCACGGCATTGACCTGTGCCATGAGCGAGCCCACCAGGGTGAGCACCAGGGTGATGCTGATGAGCCACCGGTAGGGCAGCACAAAGGGCATGATATTCTTGAGCAGGTCGTAGATGTTCATCTTGCCTGACTCGGAGGGTTGGGTGTTCTGTTCGTTCATGGTTTTCTCTTTTTCCTTTGCTCTATGAGTCTATTTGCCTGTTGTCATGATGCTGATTGAGGCAAAAGCCTCAATCAGCATCGACTGCAAAAATACACGAAATGTGTCAAAATGCAAAATTTTTGAACAGTGTTCTTTTATTTTGCACCATTATTACAGATTGTTTGCTAACAAATTAAAAGGCAGCAATCATAGTAAGGATCCATTAGTGGCCCCACATGAACACGGTGAAATGAATCAATCCTGGAGATGGTTTTTCAGTTCCTCTTCCGTGCAGGCGATGGCGGAGAAGAGTTTGTACATTAGTTCGGGCTCCTGCCTTTCGGGCAGGTAGACAATCACCTTCTTGCCGCTGCCGGCAAACCATCCCGCCTCGGTATGGGCACTGCGTCCGCAGGGCAGCACCAGCACACAAGTGTCGCAGGCCGTCATGGCCTCTATGTCGTTGGCAAACTGGCGTTCCGCCATCGGGCAGTACAGTTGCTCGCGGTACTCCTGCGGTGTCCACTCCATATAGCGCTCGTCGACATTGCTCCATTTGAATCCGGGGTCGCCCGAAGGCGGATTGCGGAAGTCGTAGACATCATGTCCCCATGCGCGCAACAATGCCACCACCCGGGGGTAGTGCTCATTGCGCCAACTGCTTGCCACATAAATTTTCCTCATAGATGATGGGATGGGTTGGTAGGTTGGGTAAGGTTTTTGTTGAAAAAAGTCACCACGCCTCCAGGTCTTCGCCGTCTTTCACCTGACGGGCGATTTCTTCGGGCAGGTGGGGGAAGAAATGCAGGCCGGTGACGCGCTCCACCTCGCTGATGGAGTTCACGTAGAGGTCTTTCTTATGACTGCCGTCGGTGTTGCGGCAGATGAAGCCGATGCCCTTGGGCTCGCCCTCCAGGCACAGCACCACTTTGAAGAAAGCCTCCGGCACCACAATGCCCGCCTCGCCGATGACAGCATGCTCGCGGTTCAGCAGAATGGGGCCGCACACGATGTACACACTGCCGTAGCGCTTGGCCCAGGTGCGGCAGGCCATCTCTATCTGGTTCCACACACCGCTGTTCAGGTCGGTATGCTGCGGACAGACGTTGGAGAGCAGGAACGACTCGTACATGGCCTTCTCGTCCCACCGGTTGTCGCCCGCGGGGCACATGTGCCCGCGGCTCCAGCCGCTGCCCCTGTAGTCACTGTTGGTGGCGCGGGGCGCCGGCACGTCGAGGTCCTCATGGAAAGCGTTGCCCGGCCGCCGGCACTCGCCTGCGGTATGGTCGGCGGTGAGCTGCCACGCCACCCAGTTGGGCATGCGGGTGTCCTGGTTGTAGGACACCACATAGGCCTTGCGGTAGAGTATCTGTTCGGCCCTGTCGCTCAAGGGAGCGGGCAGGTCGATGTCAGGGCGCTCGTAGTCCGTCTCTCCGGTTTCTTCCGGCTCGATGGCTGTCACCGTGCGTTGTGCCGGTTTTCCAGTTTCCTCCACTTTTAGTGCTACGGCGGTGCCGTCGGTCGTGGCGGGGCGGGCGGGCCTTCTGGCGCAGCCGGTGCACAGCAGCAGGAGGCATGCGGGCAGGATGCCTTGGAGCAGGTATTTATGGGCAGTCTTCAGCATGGTGTCAGGATTCGGGTAAGTTGTCTTTCGGTTGGCGGGCCGCACGGGCCTCTGCCTCCATGTCGCGGCGGCTCTTGCTCTTGGTCACCAGCATCACCCCCGAGAACACCAGCACCACGGCCAGTCCCTGTGTCCAGCGCAGCAGGGCGATGCCCGTGGCCACGCTCACTATCACCGACACCAGCGGCTGCACATAGTTGTAGATGCTCACCACGGTGGGGCGCAGCGTCTTCTGTCCTATCATGGTGAGGATATAGCCTATATAGGTGCCGAAGAGCACCACATAGGCCGTTTCCCACCAGGTGGAGGAGGGTACACTGGCGAAGTCGATGGCCGCCACATGGCGCAGGGAGAACGGCAGAATCATGATGGTGGCCCAGAGAAACATCCACCGGTTGATGGTGAACACGCTGTAGCGGCGGATGAGCTTGTAGCAGGTGGAGAGATAGAGGGCGAAGGAGAACTGCGCGCCGATGCACAGCAGGTCGCCGCCCAGGTTGCCCACCCGGTCGTTGGCCGCCGAAGCGCTCGAGAGGATGAGCGTGACGGCGCCGCAGCAGCCGATGGCCACTCCGAGCGCCTTCTTGGCCGTGATGGGCTCCTTCAAGATGAGAGCGGCCAGCACCATGGCGAAGATAGGCATGGAGGTGGTCACGATGCTGGCGTTGATGGGTGAGGTGAGGCTCAGTCCGATGGTGTAGCAGCACTGGTTGGTGACCAGACCGAGCAGTCCGGCGCCGGCAAAGCGCAGCCGGTCCTGCCAGGGCACCCGCTCATGCTTCACAAAGGGGGCGGTGAGCCAGAAGAGCAGACAGCCGCCCACCACACGGAAGGTGACCATGTCGATGCCGTCGATGCCGTGGGTCATGGCATCCTTGCCCAGCGGGGCCATCAGCCCCCAAAAGGCGCAGGCCATGAACATGCAAAGATGGGCTATAAGGGGGCGGTTTTGTTTCATTCTTTCTACCTTGTTGTTTTTGTGCTGCAAAAGTACTGTTTTGTTGTCTATTTTTAGGCTGAAGTCTTAAAAAATATGGATATTATTTGCAAAAAAGAAAGAAAATATTACCTTTGTGAAGTTAACGATTACTACCATGCAGAAATACGCCGACTACATAGAACAGATTGAGATTGACTCGCTGTGGAGCGGACGCCGCCACATCGTGTGGAACCTGGACCGCCGTGTGAACATCCTGAGCGGCACCAACGGACAGGGCAAGAGCACCATCATCAACAAGGTGGTGAAGGGTCTTGCGGCAGGAGGCGAGTATCACAGCCACATGCTCAAGGGCGTGCACCTGAAGGTGTCGCCCAGCGAGGCCAAGTGGATACGCTACGACGTGATCAGGTCGTTCGACCGGCCCCTTATCAACCTCGACGCCATGAGCCGCATGGACCTCAGCCTGGCCACGGAACTCGACTGGCAGCTCTTCCAGTTGCAGCGCAAGTACCTCGACTACCAGGTGAACATCGGCAACCGCATCATCGGGGTGCTGCAGGAGGGCGGACCCAACGCCGCGCAGAAGGCGCAGGCGCTCTCCAAGCCCAAACAGCGCTTCCAGGACATGATGGACGAGCTGTTTGAAGACACGGGCAAGAAGATTATCCGCACGGAGAATGAGATACGCTTCACGCAGATAGGCGAGACGCTGGTGCCCTATCAGCTCTCGAGCGGCGAGAAGCAGATTCTGGCCATTCTGCTCACCGTGCTCGTGGAAGACCAGGAGCACTATGTGCTCTTCATGGACGAGCCTGAGGTGAGCCTTCACATAGAATGGCAGAAGAAGCTCATCGACATGGTGCTGGAGCTGAACCCCAACGTGCAGCTGATACTCACCACCCACTCGCCGGCCATGATCATGAACGGATGGATAGACCGGGTGACGGAGGTGTCGGACATCACTGACAGATTCTGATACATGAGCAAGAGACTGAAGGACAACCTCTCGTCCGACTGGTTCAGCGCGGCCAACAGCCTCCGGTCGAAGAAAGCCCGAAGACGCATCGTAGCCTATGTGGAGAGCTACGACGATGTGTTCTTCTGGCGCACCGTGCTGGGTGATTTCGAGGACGAGACGCGCTACTTCGAGGTGATGCTGCCCTCGAAGGTGAATCTCTCGAAGGGCAAGAAACAGGTGCTCATGAACTTCATCGGCGAGCACGTGGGCGAGGATATGATAGCCTGCGTCGACGCCGACTATGACTATCTGCTGCAGGGCAGCACGGCACTCTCGCGCAAGGTACTGGAGAGTCCCTATGTGTTTCATACCTATGTCTATGCCATAGAAAACTACCAGTGCTATGCGCCCTCGCTCCATGAGGTGTGCGTGATGGCCACTCTCAACGACCGCTCCATCTTCGACTTCGAAACCTACCTGCTGCTCTACTCCAAGGCCATCTTCTCGCTCTTCGTGTGGAGCATCTGGTATCACCGCTATCCCGGCAACGGCAGTTTCAACATAGCCGAGTTCAACAAGGTCGTGGTGCCGGGCCATTTCACCATCAAGGCGGCTCCCGAACTCATTGCCAAGGTGAAACGGAAGGCCAACCGCAAGGTGATGGAGCTGCAGCAGGACAATCCCGACGCCAAGGAGACCTATCTGGCGCTGAAGGAGGAGGTGAAGAGCCTGGGCGTGACACCGGAGAACACCTATCTCTACATACAGGGGCACCACCTCTTCGAAACCGTGGTGCAGCCCGCCGTGCAGAAGGTGTGCGACACCCTGCGCCGTGAGCGCGAGGTGGAGATACGCAGCAAGGCCATTCATGCCACACAGATGCAGAACGAACTGTCGTGCTATCAGCACAGCATCGAGTCGTCGCTCGCCATGCTGCGCAAGAACACCGGCTTTCAGCGCTCGCCGCAGTACAAGCAGCTGCAGCGCGACATCCAGCACTATCTTGACAATATGAAGACTCCCGCCTCTGCCGCCGCGGTGACGGAGCAGAAGCAGGAGCCTCAGCAATGACCGGTAGTTTGGCCCGTTTGGGCTAAACGTAGGTCTCCAGAAATTTTACGGTGCCCGTAATCTGCAGGGTCTGCGTGGTGGCCGGCACCAGCAGGGTGCTGCCGGCGCGGAGCGGCGTCTCGTTGCCCTCATTGTCCACCGCCTTGCCTTCGCCCTCGAGCGTCACGAGAATCACGAAGCTGTCGAGCTCGCTGTAGTCGAGCAGCATGGGCTCGTTGAGGTCGTACACGGCCGTGTGGAAATAGTCGCAGTGCACCAGCGACACCCCCTCGTTCTTCATCGGCACATACTCCGTGCGGTAGTCGGGCTGCACACGGTAGTCGATGCACTCGGCGGCCAGGTCGGTGTGCAGCTCGCGGTAGTGGCCGTTGGCATCCTTGCGCTTGAAGTCGTAGATGCGGTAGGTCACGTCGCTCGTCTGCTGTATCTCGGCCAGGAAGCAGCCGGCGCCGATGCTGTGTATGCGGCCGGCGGGCAGGAAGAAGCAGTCGCCCTCGTGCACCTCATAGTCGGCTATGGCGTCGACGATGGTGTCGTCGGCCACCATCTGCTTGTACTGCTCGGGGGTGATGGCTTTCTTCAGTCCGGCGTGCAGATGGGCCTTGGGGTCCGACTTCATGATGTACCACATCTCCGTCTTGCCGCGGTGCTTGCCCTGGCGGCGGGCTATCTCGTCGCTGGGATGCACCTGGATGGAGAGGTCGCGCTGGGCATCGATAAACTTGATGAGCAGCGGAAACTCATCGCCGAAGCGGCGGTAGTTGTCATGGCCCACGAGCTGGTCTTTCAGTTCTTTCACCAGTTCGTTCAGATGCCTGCCTTTGTAGGGGCCTTCGGCCACAACGGTCTCACTGCCCTCCACGCCGGAGATTTCCCAGCTCTCGCCCACCTGTTTCTGGTCGGTGTGCAGCTGTTTGAAAGGAATGATTTTGTCGCCGCCCCAGATGGTGGATACGAGCAGCGGTTCAAATGTTAAAGGTTGCATTTCTTTTGGTTTGTATATAGTTTATATCTCGGTAGCATTCCGGTTAATTCTCCTTCCAGAACGAGGTGGTGAAGAGCACCACCACGGTGAAGATTTCCAGACGGCCCATGAGCATGAGCAGCGAGAGCAGCCACTTCACGGTGGCGGGCAGCACGGCCCACGACATGGAGGGCCCTATGTCCAGACTCAGGGTGGGACCCACGTTGCTGGCGCAGCTCAGGGCGATGGTGATGGAGTTGGTGCTGTCAATCCCTGTCAGGATCATGCAGAAGTAAGTGATGAGGCACAGCAGCGTATAGGCGGTGAAGAAGGCCAGCAGCGACACTTGGTAGGAGTAGGAGATGGTGTTGTCGTTCACCTTCACGGGCAGCACGGCCCTGGGGTGCAGGATGCGCTTTATCTCATTGCGCAGGATGTTGAGCAGCATCACCATGCGTATGCTCTTGAAACCGCCGCTTGTAGAGCCCGAACAGCCGCCCAGGAACATGCAGAAGCTCAGGATGACCCAGGTGATGTGGTGCCACTTGGCGGCATCGTCGTTGAAGATGCCGGTGGTGGTAATCATCGAGGTGACCTGGAAGAGGCTCACGCGGATGGCGTCGATGGGGTGATAGCCGTTCTCGTGGCACAGCACGATGGTGATGAGCAGGGCCGCACCCAGCACCGCGAAGAGGTAGAAGCGGAACTCCGTGTTCTTGACAAACTGACGTATGCGGCCTTTGAAGAGCGTGGTGTAGAGCAAGGTGAAACTGGTGCCCGAGAGAAACATGAACACGATGGCCGTGTAGTCGATGTAGGGGTTGTGGAAGTAGCCGGTGCTGGCATTGTGGGTGGAGAAGCCGCCCGTGGCCGTGGTGGTCATGGCATAGTTGAGACAGTCGAAGAGTCCCATGCCTGCCAGGTAGTAGCAAGCGGCGCAGCCAATGGTGAGCAGGAAGTAGATGCTCCATATCCACTTGGCCGTGGTGCCCAGGCGGGGGTGCATCTTGGCGCGTATGGGACCGGTGGCTTCGGCCGAGAACACCTTCACGTTGCCGCCCACGAGCGAGGGGATGATGGCGATGGTGAAGAACACGATTCCCAAACCGCCTATCCACTGGGTCATGGTGCGCCAGAAGAGCGTGGCATGGGGCAGCACCTCCACATCGTCGATGATGCTGCAGCCGGTGGTGGTGAAACCGGAGATGGTCTCGAAGTAAGCATCGGTGAAATTGGTGATGGTGCCGCTCAGCATGAAGGGCAGCGAGCCGAACAGACTGAAGATAATCCAAGTGAGGGTGACCAGCAGATATGCCTCGCGGCGGCCCAGTGTTCTGTCGTCGCCGCGGCCCAGGCGTCGGAATCCCACGCCGCCCAGCACGGTCACTGCGATGGAGATGAGAAAGGCCAGCATGTCTTTCTCGTGCAGGTAGATGGAGAGGCCAAGACACCACATCATCATGGCCGCCTCGATGAAGAGCAGCGTGCCGATGATTTTGTATATAATCTTGAAGTTGATCATCGCTTGCCGGTGCCGTTATTTGAAGAATTTCTCTATTTTCGACATGTTGATGTCGTGGCAGAACACCACCACCGAGTCGCCGGCCTGTATCTGCGTGCCGCCGCTCACCAGTTGGCCCTCGCCGTTGCGCACCAGACCGCCTATCGTGGTGCCCTTGGGCAGCCCCAGCTCAAACACCCGCTTGCGCGTCACCTTTGAGTTGGGCATGGCGGTAAACTCGGCCACATCGGCGTTGGCCGACATGAGGAAGTGGATGTTGTTCACGTCGGCGTCGAGCATCATCTGGTAGATGTGGCTGGCGGCCAGTGCTTTCTTGTTGATGATGGTGCCGATATCGAGACTCTCGGCCATGCTGGCATAGTCGAAATTCTCCACCATGGCCACCGTCTTGCGCACACCCATGCGTTTGGCGGTGAGGCAGGCCAGGATGTTGGTCTCGGCGTTGCCCGTCAGTGCCACGAAGGCCTGGGTGTTCTTGATGCCCTCCTCCAGGAGCAGTCCTATGTCGCGGCCGTCGCCGTGTATCACCATGGCGCGGTCGGTGTCGATAATCTCGTTGAGCTGCTCGCAGCGGGCCTCGTTGCTCTCGAATATCTTGATTTTCATGTATTCGGGCATCAGTGTGGTGGCGCGTGCAGCCGTGGCTCCTCCTCCCATAATCATCACGTTTTTCACATCCACGTAGTGCTCCTTGCCCACAATCTTGCGGATGAAGGGTATGTAGTTGCGTGTGGTCATGAAGTAGGCGATGTCGTTGAGCGAGAGCACATCGTCGCCGCGCGGTATGATGGTCTCGTTGCCGTGCTTGATAGCTACGATGTGATAGGGCGACTCGGGCTTGCACAGGTCCTTGAGGGGCTGGTTGAGCACCTGGCAGGTGTCGCGCAGCTTGATGCCGAGCATGATGAGGGCACCGTCGTGCACCTCCCATCGCTGGCGCACCCACGACATCTTCAGTCCGTTGGCGATATCGTAGGCAGCCAGGTTCTCGGGGTTGATGAGCGAGGTGATGCCCACATTGTTGAACACGCTGCGCAGTTTGGGGTCGGTATACTCGTAGTTGTCCACCTTGGCCACGGTGCGCTTGGCGCCCAGGGCCTTGGCCAGCATGCAGGCGTTCATATTCAGGTTCTCGTCGGGGGTGACGGCGATGAAGAGGTCGGCGCCGTTCACGCCGGCGTCTTTCAGGGTGCGCAGTCTTGAGGCAGAGGCCTGTATCGTCATGAGGTCGTAGTCGCTGTTGATGCTCGAGAGCCGTTCCTCGTCGGAGTCGATGAGCACGGTGTCGTGGTTGTTGCGCGACAGCAACTTGGCCAGATGGGTACCGATGGCGTAGGCGCCTACAATGATGATTTTCATGACCGTATGATGGCTTGGTAGATAGATTCGGGGTCGATGCCGGCGAGGGCCTGCAGCTCGGCCACGGAGCCGTGCTCCACAAACTCGTCGGGCAGTCCCAGACGCACGATGGAGGGATGGTGTCCGTGGTCGGCCATCCACTCGGTCACGGCGCTGCCGAAACCGCCGGCGCGGCAACCGTCCTCGAGGGTGATGATGCGGCTGAAGCGGGCGGCCACCTCTTCGAGCAACCGCTCGTCGAGGGGTTTCACGAAGCGCATGTCGTAGTGGGCCACGCTCAGGGGATTGCCTTCCTCGCGCAGGCGGTTGATGACGCGGGTCACATGGTTGCCGATGGGTCCTATGCTGAGCACGGCCACATCGGTGCCGTCGGCGAGTCGGCGGCCGGTGCCCACCTCAATCTCTTCGAGCGGACATTGCCAGTCGACCAGTTCGCCGCGGCCGCGCGGGTAGCGTATCACGAAGGTGCCCTTGTCGGGCAACTGCGCCGTATACATGAGCCGGCGCAGCTCGTGCTCGTTCATGGGCGAAGCGATGGTGAGGTGGGGGATGGGGCGCAGGAAGGCCATGTCGAAGGCACCGTGGTGGGTGGGGCCGTCCTCGCCCACCAGTCCGGCGCGGTCCAGACAGATTACCACGGGCAGCCGCAGCAGGGCGGCGTCGTGTATGATATTGTCGTAGGCCCGTTGCGAGAAGGCACTGTAGATGTTGCAGAAGGGCTGCAGACCGTCGGAGGCCATGCCGGCCGAGAAGGTCACGGCGTGGCCCTCGGCGATGCCCACATCGAAGGTGCGTGCGGGCAGGGCCTCCATCATGATGTTCATGGAGCAGCCGGTGGGCATGGCGGGAGTAACCCCTACGATGCGGCTATTCTGGCGGGCCAGCTCAAGGAGGGTGTGGCCGAACACGTCCTGGTATTTGGGCGGGACGCCCGTCTCCTCGCTGTGTATGCGCTCGCCGGTCTCCACATTGAACTTGCCGGGGGCATGCCACACGGTGGCGGCTTTCTCGGCGGGCTCATAGCCCTTGCCCTTGATGGTGTGCAGGTGGAGCAGCTTGGGGCCCTTCATGTCTTTCAGTTGGCGCAGCAGGCGCACTATCTCCTTCACGTCGTGGCCGTCGAAGGGTCCGAAGTAGCGTATGTTCATGCCCTCGAACACATTCTGCTGATGGCTGATGGCCGACTTGATGGCGTTGTTGAGGCGTATCAGACCATGGCGGCGGTTGTCGCTGAGCATGCCGCGGCGGTTGAGCCACTGCGAGAGCTGGTAGCGCAGGTCGTTGTAGGTCTTGTTGGTGTTGAGGTTGAGCAGATACTGCTGCATGCCGCCCACGGAGTGGTCGATGCTCATGTCGTTGTCGTTGAGAATGATGAGCATGTCGTTGTCGCTCGACGACACATTGTTCAGTCCCTCATAGGCCAGACCGCCGCTCATGGCGCCGTCGCCTATCACGGCCACCACATGCTGTGTCTTGTCTTTGCGCAGCTTGGCGGCCACCGCCATGCCGAGGGCTGCCGAGATGGAGTTGGAGGCATGGCCGCAGGTGAAGGTGTCGTATTCGCTCTCCCGGGGCGAGGGGAAGGGCATGAGTCCGTGCAGTTTTCGGTTGGTGCAGAACCGGTCGCGCCGGCCGGTTAGTATCTTGTGCCCGTAGGCCTGGTGCCCCACATCCCATACGATGCGGTCGTGGGGGGTGTCGAGCACGTAGTGCAGGGCCACCGTTATCTCCACCACTCCGAGACTGGAAGCGAGGTGTCCCGGATTGACCGAGAGCTCGTTCACAATCATCTGTCGGAGTTCGTCGCACAGTTGGGGCAGCTGCTCCACGCTGAGCTGGCGCAGGTCGGAGGGCACGTTGATGCTTTCGAGCAGTGACTTTTTGTTGTTTTCCATTAATCAGTGGTTCTTTCTGCAATTGTGTTGATTGCTCCAACTTGCAAAAATAAGAAAAAAATCCGACATCGGCCTTCTTGCCGCTTCTTTTTTTCAAATGGTGGTGCGCAAATGGTCGTTTTCGGTGCTGCTGACGCCAAAAAGAGAGGGGGAGCGCCCTTTCAGGCCTCCCCCTCTTGATAGGTATGATGGCGGTGCCGCGGTGCGGCCTGCCGTGCTTGTTACTCGTCCCAGATGGGTGACCGGTCGTCGCCCTCACCACTGTCGAAGATGCCGCTGCCGTTGGCCTGTCCCATGCCGGCGTCTACCTTCTTGCCGTTGGATATGTCGATAAGGCCCGATTCAGTGCCAGCGTCATAACTGTTCATGAGCATTGCGGCCACTGATAACACCTCGGTAGCGGGCTGTAGGTATGTCTTTTTCTCTTTCATGATGCGAATGATTTTTCGTGGGGGTTATTTTACGGTCTCCAAGCGTCCGTTGTGTACATAGATGCCTGCCTGTTGCGGTTGGCTGATGCGCTGTCCGCCCAGGGTATACCATCCGGCGCGCTGAGCGGCGGTTTCTTCGCGGCGGAGCTGGATGATGCCGTCTTCCTCCTCTTCGTAGATGATGGTGAGGTTCGACAGATTCTCCACCTCACTGGTGGGCACCTGTAGGTAAGCACGGTTGGCTCCTAATGTGCCGCCTGAGGTGGGATAGAATTTTCCTTCGTAAAGCACGAAGTTGGTCTTGTCGCCATCGGTCTCGCCTATAGTGGTGGGTTCTGTCACACCCACCAGCATGTTGCTATCATAGCTTCCCTCAAGGTCTAAGTCTCGGGGAAGGTAGGCATCGGGAGACATTCCTTCAGCATAATGAAGGAGGACACCCTCGTTGCCATAAATATAAGGCACACGCTTTATATATACAGAACCGTTTTCCAGATGGGTGGGCACATATATGACCCAGTTCGGATTATCTATGTCTGTGAAACTCTGTTTGCCGCAGAAAGTCACCAAGTCATGTTCGAGTGAGAAATGACCGTATACCTGGGCGTGGCCGAAAACCTGGTCGTCGACAAGTTCGGCCGGCAAGCTGACTATAACATTGGAGGAAAGGTATTCGCCCATTGCGGTTTCATCCCACTCATACGGATCGAACTCACCTGTAAAGCCGTCTATATCTATTTGGGTAAGTTGATTGCCACGTCCTATTGTCTTTATCAGTCTAAGGATGTTGTTGGTCGACATGCCGCTTCCCAAGTTCAACGTTGCCAATGGAACATCCTCTCCAAAGACACCGGATTCAAATAGAGGATTGCCGCCTTTGATAATGAGCTCCACCAGGTTGGTGGCATACTCAAAAGCCCCTGTCTTCACTTTTGTCACAGAAGCCGGTATGGTAAGCGATTCAGGATTGGCACCCCATACTAATCCGCTGATTATCGTGTTGTTGTCATCATCGTATTCGAAAACATCGTCATCGGCGAATGCCCCTTGCACCCATGCCAGCAGGGCAACAAGCAATAGTAAACCTTTTATTTTCATCATTGTTGTATATGTGTCGAATTTGTAATATCGAAAAAACAGTCGAAGAGAAAGCCTTAATTATAAGGAATACTGAAAAACTCGGTAAAGGTAATGATTTTTGCGTAATTAAGGTTGGTTTTGAGCATATTTTTGTATTTTTTCACGGAAAAAGCAAAAATATTCATAAATTTGCAACATAAACCAAAATCCTACTGTACTAATGAGAAAAAAGATGATAGTGCTGGCGGCCTGTATGATGGCTTCGGCTGCCTGCCTCGCCCAGAAAGCCGACGGAGGCATCTCCGCACAGATGCTCAGTGATATTGAGAAGTCGTATGCCGGCGGAACACAGAGCAAGGCGCTCTTCAATGCCATCGCCTCCAACTCCATCGACGACCTGGCCAAGAACTTCGCCAATCAGGGCGAGGTGAACACCTACTTCAGCCATGAGACCAAGGCGCAGTCGATACACGACCAGAAGAGCAGCGGCCGCTGCTGGATGTTCAGCGGACTCAATGTGCTGCGCTCCGACTTCGCCCTGCGCACCGACTCGCTCAGTGTGGAGTTCTCGCACGACTATCTCTTCTTCTACGACCAGTTGGAAAAGGCCAACCTGATGCTGCAGGGCGTGATAGACTGTGCCGACAAACCTATCGACGACATCAGGGTGCAGTTCTTCTTCAAGAGTCCCATCAACGACGGCGGCACCTTCTGCGGTGTGGCCGACCTGGCCGAGAAATACGGACTTGTGCCCATGGGTGTGCAGCCGGAGACCTACTCGGCCAACAACACCAGCCGCATGGCGCGCCTTGTGGGGTCGAAACTGCGTGAGTTCGGTCTGGAGCTGCGCAAGATGGTGGCCGACAAGAAGAAACCCGCCGCCATCAAGGCCCGCAAGACCGAGATGCTCGGCACCATCTACCGCATGCTGTGCATCACGCTGGGCGAGCCTGTAAAGCAGTTCACCTATGCCTTCAAGGACAAGAACGGCAAGGCCATCGGTGAGCCGAAGACCTATACCCCGAAAGAATTTTACGAGCTGACCGTGGGCCACAACCTGAACGGCTCGTTCATCATGGTGATGAACGACCCCCGCCGGCCTTACTACAAGACCTATGAGGTGGAGTACGACCGCCACACCTACGACGGCCACAACTGGAAGTACATCAACCTGCCGATGGATGACATAGAGCAGATGGCCATCGCCGCCATCAAGGACGGCCACAAACTTTACACCTCCTACGATGTGGGCAAGCAGTTCGACCGCAAGCGCGGCTATCTCGACACCGAGAACTACGACTACGGCTCGCTCTTCGGCACCACCTTCCCCATGAACAAGGCCGAGCGCATCATGACCTTCGACAGCGGCTCCACCCACGCCATGACGCTGAGCGCCGTAGACTTGGATGCCGACGGCAAACCGGTGAAATGGAAAGTGGAGAACAGTTGGGGTCCGGCCAGTGGACAGAAAGGCTGCCTCATCATGACCGACCGCTGGATGCGCGAGTATATGTTCCGCCTTGTGGTGGACAAGAAGTACGTGCCGGCCAACATTCTGGAGATGGAGAAGCAGAAGCCGGTGATGGTGATGCCGGAGGACCCGCTCTTCCAGGAAGATTTTTAAGTCCAGCCGGCTTCATCCGCAAGCACAAAAAAATCCGCAGACCATCAAGTCTGCGGATTTTTTTGTTGTAGGTCTGCATTTAGGCTGGCCCTATAGGAACACACCTTTTTATTGTAGGTTGACAATATAGCCGGGGTTCTGTGCCATCTGGTCGTTGAGGTTCATGGCGCGCTGCGGGATGGGGAACACGATGGTGTAGCGCGTGGTCTCCTCCTTGGGATTGGCGGGCCGTGAGGAGTAGGGCAGGTGGTAGCGGTCGAAGCGGATGAGGTCCTGGCGGCGCCATCCCTCCCATGCCAGTTCCATGAGCCGTTCGTCGAGCAGGTTGTCGAGGGTGGCCTTGCGGTAGGGCATGCCCACCCGCTTGCGCACCTGGTTCAGTTCCTCGTCGCCGTTGCGTCCGCTGCGCACCTTGGCCTCCGACTTCATGAGCAGCACGTCGGCATAGCGGAAGAGCACGATGTCGTTGTTTTGCAGTTTGCCGTCGTTGTAGGCGGTGCGGTCCACCTCATATTTTGCCATGCGGGCGCCGGCGGTCTTCTCATAGGGGCTGCCTGTAAGGTCTATCTTCACCGCCAGGGGTTGGTACACCAGCGGTTCGCCATTGTCCAGATATACGGTTCGGCCGTCCACAAGCACGGTGTCGGCGTAGAAGTTGTAGGCGAAGCGCCTGTCCACCTCGCCGGTGCCATAGCCATAGGTGAGCACGGTGCTCACCGTGGCCGAGATGCCGTTTTCGGCTCCCAGTCCGAGCGCGCTGCCATGGTTGTAGTGGCGCGAGCGGAACAGATTGCTGAACTCGTTGGCATAGAGGCCCTTGTCCATCGGTATGACGAAGATATTCTCTTTCGATTCCTCATTGTAGACGGAGAAATTCTCCCGGTAGTCGGTCTCGAGCTGATAGCCGGCTTGGGTCACCTGGTCGCAGTAGTAGATGCAGGCGTCCCAGGCAGTCATCTCGCCCAGTTCACCGCAGGGGAGCAGGATGTCGCTGCCTGCTTCGCGCTCATCATCGGTCCATACGTCATCATACCATATCTCAGCGTTCAGGGCCATCTTGGCCAGCACAAAGTCGACCACCGGCCGGGTGATGCGTCCGTAGTAGACCCCCTCCTGGTTGCTGTGTTCGGAGGAGAGAAAGCGTCTGCTCTCTATCAGGTCGTTCCATGCGTTGTTGAAAATCTGGCTGCGCGAGAGCTGTCGGACACTGTACATGTCGATTTCGGTGTCGGTCACGTAGGGCACGCTGCCGAAGAGGTCGAGCAGATAGCAGTAGTAGATGGCCCTGAGCGCTTTCACCTCTGCCACGTAGGCCGACAGGTCAAGCGGACTGACCAGGTCGCGGTGGCTGTCGAGCAGGTAGAGCGAGTAGTTGCACAGCACGATGACCTTGTAGAGATAGTTCCAGGTACCCTCGAGGATGGTTTCGGTCGGTGTCCAGGAGTGGGTGAAGAGGCTTTGCCACAGGCCGCCGTCGTACCAGTCGCCGCCGCGGGTGGGCAGCAGGGCCTCGTCGGAGGTGAAGGTCTGCAGGTCGTACACCCCGCGGGTGGTGCCTTGCAGTCCCTCGCAGTCGTTGTGGCCGCCTATGTAGTTGTAGAGGTTTGCCACGGCGTTCAGGTAGAGTGCGTTGGCCGAGTTGATGGCTTCCTCTTCTTCTATTCTGTCGCGCGGGTTTTCGTCGAGGCACGAGGAGAGCAGTGTGAGCGCGGCTATGATAAAAAGATATTTTCTCATGGTTTTTCGGGGGTTGATGAATTTAGAACGAGATGCTCATGGCGATACTGTAGGAGCGGTAGGGCGGATAGCTGCGCTTGTCGTCGATGCCCAGCGTGCTGCTCACCACATAGCTGTTGATCATGGGGGTGAGTCCGCTGTAGGAGGTGATGGTGGCCAGGTTGTTTATACTCAGGGCCACGCGCAGCGAGTGGATGTGGCGGGTGTAGCGCAGTATGGGCACGTTCCACGCCACGGTCAGGTAGTCGAAGTTGAGGTAGTCGCCGCTCTCCAGCCAGTAGTCGGTGGCGGTCTGGTCGTAGATGTTGCGCTCAGGGGCTCCGCGCATCACGTTGTAGTCGGGGAAGGAGGCCATGTTCATGTAGGTGAGTGCGGTGCCGTTGTATATCTTGTGTCCGAAGGCGCCGTTCATCTGCAGGGAGATGTCGAAGTCTTTGTATCTGAAGCTGATGTTGGAGCCCAGGGTCCATTTCGGGGTGGCCTGTCCGGCTATGTATCGGTCGGCATTGTCGGCGGGATTGATTTCCCCGTCATCGTCCAGGTCGGCTATGTCGTAGTGATAGCGGCCGTTCTGGTCTTGTGAGAGTCCGGTGCAGTGGGGCAGGTAGAACACGCCGAGCGGCTGTCCCACTATCTGGTACACGATGTCGTTGTTGCCGCCATGGAAGCCGGCGCCGTTGAGCGAGCCGATGCTGGTGGTTTCGTCGGCGCTCATGTACTGCCCCTTGTAATAGCCCGAGAGCGAGAGGAGTTTGTTGCGTTGATAGGCGAGGTTCATGTTCACGTTGAGCTGCATGTTGCGGGTCTCGATGGGGGTGATGCCGAATCCCAGCTCCAGACCCTTGTTGAGCATGGAGCCCAGGTTGGCGAGCATCTTGCTGTAGGCGAAGGGCGGCACGCTCACATCGTAGAGATAGAGCATGTTGCGTGTTTTCGAATAGTAGTATTCGGCGGTCATGACGAGTCGGTTGTTGAACAGGCCCAGGTCCACGCCGATGTTGTTGCTGCTGCGGGTCTCCCATTTCAGGTTGGGGTTCACATTGGCCACGTATCCCAGTGTCACGGTGGGCATGCCGTTGTTGGGCACGATGCCCACGGGCATGAAGCGCTGGAGCGAGTTGTAGGAGTCGATGCCGCCCAGGTTGCCGGAGATGCCGTAGCCGGTGCGCATCTTGAGCAGGCTTATCTCTTGGACATCTTTCATGAATTTCTCAGCTTTCACGTCCCATTCGGCCGAGATGGAGGGGAAGAATCCCCATCGGTGGTGCTTGCCCACCATAGAGCTGCCGTCGGCGCGTGCGTTGACGGTCACCTCATACTTGCCGTAGAACATATATTTGGCGCTGCCCATGAACGAGGCGAGCGAGGGGCGGTCGTAGTTGGAACCGGTGCCGCCGTAGGGCCGCAGCGACCCTGCCTGCAGGTTGTCATAGCCGAATTCGTTGGTGTTGAAGCCTTTCACGGTGGTGTAGAAACCGCGGCGTGTGCTTCGCTGGTATTCGGCCAGTCCCACCACCTCTATGCGGTGGTCGCTGTTGAAGTCCCACCAGTAGTTGATGACGGCGTTGCCGAGCCAGTCTTCCGACTTTCTCTCACCGCGGAAGGCCTGTCCCTGTCCCCATACCCAGGTGGGCAGAAACTGCGCATTCTCGTTGCTGGTGAACGAGTAGCTGCCGAAGAGGATGAACTGTAGGTTGGGCCAGATGTTGTGGGTGAGCTTCAGGTGGGTGTTGAAGTTGAGGTTGCGCTCATGGTCTTGCTCATGGAGCAGGGCCAGCGGGTTGTTTATCTGCGAGGCGGTGGAGTTGCAGTCCCATCCTCCGCTTTCATTCATGCCGGAGGGGTAGGTGGGGTTTTGTGCGGCAGCCGAGTAGAAGAGTTTCTGCTCGTCGAAGATGTCTTTGTTGGTCTGTGATGAGCCGAAGACACCCATGTCGACTACCAGCCTGTTGTCGAAGGCTTTCTGCGTGAGGTCGAGCTTGGCCACGAAGTTTTTGTATGAGTTCATCCGTATCACCGTGTTGTGGTCCATCACACCTATCGAGGCGCGGTAGTTCGACTCGTCAGAGCCACCGCTGAACGCCATGTGGTGGTTCTGCACGAAGCCCGTGCGGGTGATGGCATTGGTGAAGTCGGTGTCGTATCCGCCGTCGATGCTGTAGAGGCCCAGTTGGGCGGCTGTGTTGAGATAGCCGTCGCGGCGCAGCATCTTCATGTTCTTGTATACATCCTCGGCACCCAGACTGCCGTCGTAGGAGATGTGAAACTGTCCGCTCTTTCCCTTTTTGGTGGTCACCTCTATCACACCCGAAGCGCCGCGCGAGCCATACTGGGCCGTCTCGGCGGCATTCTTGAGAATGGTGAAGCTCTCGATGTCGGCGGGATAGATAGAAGAGAGTGTGGCCAGGTCGGCCGACACGCCGTCGATGATGACGAGCGGGTCGTTGCCGCCGGTGAGCGAGGTGGTGCCTCGCACGCGCACGCTGCTGAGCATGGCCATGCGGTTCTCGCCGCTCGACACGTTGACACCGGCGGCCTGTCCGCTGAGGGCGCTCAGCGAGTTGGTCACCAGTCCTTTGTTCATGCGTCCCTCGGTCACTTTGTCGGCACTTCCCAGGTTGATGCCGGTGGTGGTGAGTATGGTATCGGAGGCTACTATGCGGTTGCTGATGTCTTGTGCCTGTAGGGGCAGCGCTGCGGTGCAGAGCGACAGGAAGGCAAGCTTGCGGATATTTCTTTTCATGGATAGAAAGTGATGTTTCATCGGTAATAGATAATGCAAAAGTAGTAAAAAACTCTTATATCAGCAATTTTTTTCCTATATTTGCGCACTGTAATCAAATAGTTGAAATGATGACAAGCAACCTCAATTATAAATTCCTTTCGGCAAGCCTGCTGCTGGCCGTCCTGCTTCTTGCTGCTTCGTGTGGGGGTGGGAGAAAGTCGGCAGGGTCGGCGGAATCGGACGACTCGCTGGCCACAGTGAAGGCCGTGCAGGAGATTGTTGGGCTCATGAAGAGAGACTCTCTGGGCAAGGCCGACTATGACCGGATGGTGGAGTTGCTTTCGGCCCATCCCGGCACGTTGGAGGCCGACTTCCCGGATAGGGACAGCAAGACACCTTTCGTACAGGAGTCGAAAGACGGGCGGCTACGGCTGTACACGATTGACAACCCCTATCTCTTTGCCTATGTTCTGCAGTATGCCGATGATGACGGAGAGGTGCATGTGGAGAGAGGCCCCTGCAGGGAGGAAGGCTCGGCCTTTCTTATGGAAATGACGCGGCACAATGAGCCCGTTTATGTGATAGGAGAGAATGAAGAAATGGATCCCATGCTGTACGCTACCACTTTCTCGCGGATGAGAGCCTTTCGCATTATGGGGAAAGAACTGGCCGGTGTGGCGCTGTTCGACAAAGGCGAGGGGTTGGTGACCGACCGGGTGGTCATGGCGGAGCCCTCGCTGACCTTCGACGCCGGCAACATGAGTTTCCGGGCCACTGTGACCGACCCCGCCCCGCCCTTCGGTGAGAAGGAAATAGTGTGTCCTTTCGACGGGCGGCGGTTCGACTTCACCGACTCGCTGCTGTATCACCCCTGCCACGTCTCGCTGTCGGGTGCCGTAGTGGAGAAGGCGCTGTTCTACACCAAGGACTACATCGTGAAAATCGACTCGATGAGCGATGGCGACTACCGCTATGCCTCGTGGAAGCGTCCGGCCACGCTCGCCGACAAGCCCCATCTGACAGTGAGCGGCTTTAAGAACGCCCATACCTACACTTTCGAAAACGACGGGTTCGTTTACAAGGTGCGTGATGAAAAGTATACAGGCTACAAACTCATCGTGGAGAAGGAAGGCAAGAAAGTGCTGGAACAAAGCGGGCAGCCCAAGGTCGACTATCGGTGAGAGGGGCATGCTCCTGTCCAAAAAAACCGGCCCTGGGGCTCTTCCGGGTGAAGAGGCTGCAGGGCCGGTGTTTTTTATGCGGTGCGCTGTGCGGCTATACCAAGTGGCTGATGAGCGACTCGCGGTCGCCGGGCAGCATGTCGATGACCGGTATCTCAATCATCGTGTAGCAGCCTGGCTGCTGGCGCATGGAGGCACGGGCCACATTCACCAGTACCTGTCCGGTCAGGGCGGGGTTGTTGATGCTCATGTTGAATTCCAGACGCTGGTTCTGCGTCTGTCCGCTCACACCCTTACGCACCAGGTTCACGCCGTGGCCCATGTCGCGCACGTCGTCGACCGACTCCACCTCAAACACGTGGGTCTCGTCGTTGGCGAAATAGGGGTCGGCCTTGATGGCGGCGGTCACCTCCTCAAGTTTGGCGCCCTCTTCAAGCTCCACATACACCATGCGGCGGTGCAGACCCTCGCCTTTGGGAATGGTCATGGAGAGTGCGTTCTTCACACCGGCCTTGGAGCGGACACACACCGAGTGGCCCATCGACATGCCCGGGCCGAAGTTGGTGTAGGAGAGCCCCTTCGGTGCAAGGCTCTGCATCAGGGTGCGCACGATGCTGTCGGACCCCGGGTCCCATCCGGCGGCTATCACCGACACGGTCCCCGTCTGCTTGCAGATAGGCATGAGCGTGGCGCGGTAGTCGAGGATGCTGGTGTGAATGTCGAAGCTGTCGACGGTGTTGATGCCAAGGGGCAGAATCTTCTTGGCATACTCCTCGCAGCTGCGGGTGGGGGTGGCCAGGATGGCTACGTCGACGTTGTCCAGTTCGGTGATATCCTTCACAACCTTGTATTGTGCCAATTCGGCCGGGCAGTTCTCGGCGCCCTTGCGGCGCACGATGCCAGCTATCTCAAAGTCGTTGGCGGCCTCGAGGGCCTGAACCGTAAATTTGCCGATGTTGCCGTAGCCTACAACGGCGGCTCTGATTTTCTTCATTTTTTTCTTCTTTTATAGGGTTACAATTGATTCTGCGTGCAAAAATACTGTATTCCCGTTAAAAAACTGTCATTTTGACACCGATTTTTTTAATTTTCATACAAAAAGTTGAGGCGGAAAACGTTCCGTCTCAACCATTCGTTTACAGATGTGCTGTTATTGCCGCTTGCCGCCGAAGGTGCCCTTTTGGGTGCCGGTAGAGCTGCCGCCCTGACTGGAGGAGCGGCGCGGGGTGACGCCCGAGTTGCGGTTCGAGCCGCCGTTGCCCCTGCCCGTGTTGCCGTTGCCCACGTTGCGCTGCGGACGGCTGCTGCTGGTGGTGGAGCCCCCGCTGCCGGTGAGCCGGTTGCCGGGTCCGCTGCCGGTCATCGAGCTGCCGTTGTGGGGCGGCATGTCGGTGCTGCGCGGCTTGTAGTGGTTGTTGATGGGCTTGTCGTAGTCGCGGCCTTTGTAGTAGCTGCCCGAGATGCGGTTCCGTCCGCCGCGGTAGTTGTTGTAGCCGGTGGGGCGGTCGCGGTAGTACTGCGTCTTGCCGTAGTGGCTGTAGATGCTGAAGAACCAAGTGTTGCGTGTGTACTGCACGGGGCGGTAGAAGTAGCTCAGCTCCAGGTAGCGGGCATACTGCCAGTTGGTGAGCACATAGCGGAGGTCGGCGTTTCGGCGGCTCCAGTAGGTGCCGAAGAGGTTGTTGCCCGTCACGCAGAGATAGTAGTCGAGGTTGATTTCATACACGGCTTCATACTGTGCATAGCTCAGGTCGAGCTCGTAGGCCATCTTGTCGGTCAGGAAGAGTGCCTCGTTGCGGGCCTGTGTGTAGCTCATGGCCGAGACAGCGGTGACTATCGTCATCAGGACTGCCAGTATCATTGTTCTCTTCATAGTCGTATATTTTTAGAGGTGAATAATATGATGTCTTGTTTTCTGTTCGCAAAGATAGTGCATATTTTCCGTTTCTGCAATAGTGGAATGTCTATTCCTTGGTAGGATTTTTCCTATTCTTGCAGGGAAATTTCCCTCAAAGGATATGCCACCGACGGCCGCCACATCGTAAAGGCGGGCATGGGCTTCTCCGTTGAGAAGCGTGCCATGACCGAATATGTCATTTGTTCATAATTCTGAAGAGCGGAGAGATGTGTCAATAAAAGGCACATCTCCTTTTTTGCCTCTTCCCAGTCCGTCGGTGGAACAGCCCCAACCCCATTCTCCACCATTTTTCGGAAAAAAATGCAATAAACCGGCCTGAGGGTCGTTAATTAATCGTATATATACAAAAAACAACTGGAATGATAGAATATATCAGGGGCGAATTGACCGATCTCACCCCGGCTGTCGCTGTTGTCGAAGCAGCGGGAGTGGGTTATGCGCTCAATATTTCGCTCAATACTTTTACGGCCATACAAAACAAGAAAGAGGTGAAACTCTTCGTGGCCGAGGCTTTGGTGACAGGCGGACGCGACGACTCCTACACCCTCTACGGATTCGCCACACGCGAGGAACGCACCCTCTACGGGCTGCTCATCTCCGTCTCGGGTGTGGGTGCCAATACGGCACGCATGATTCTCTCATCGCTCACCCCCTCCGAGCTCAGCGAAGCCATCACCACCGGCAATGAACGCCTGCTCAAAGGCGTGAAGGGCATCGGACTGCGCACCGCACAGCGCATCATCGTAGACCTGCGCGACAAGGTGGCCTCGCTCGACCTCGTGCCCGAGCAGCCCGGCCTGCCGCTCACCCCCGCCGCACAAATCAACAAGGAGGTGCGTGACGAGGCTGTCGGTGCGCTCACCATGCTGGGCTTCTCGCCCGCCCCGTCGGCCAAGGTGGTGACCGAGATACTCAAGCAGCAGCCCGACCTGCCCGTGGAGCAGGTGGTGAAACTGGCCCTGAAACAAATAAAATAAGACGTCGACACAAAAATGAAATTCTCCGCACGGATTATAGGCATTCTCATCTTCTTGTGCGCCATCGGTGTGATGGCGGGCAACGCCCTGTCCGTGCCTCAGGACGACAAGACCCGACGCAACCGTCAGCAAAACGACGACAAAGACAAAAACAAGAACAAGACCGAGGTAAAGGAGCAGCCCATCCTCGAGGAAGAGGAGGAGATACCCGACTCGCTGCTTCATCCGCGGTGGGCGGTGCAACGCACTGTGCCTATCACCGAGGATGACCTTCAGCAAGGCTCCGCCGACCTGAAGCGCCCTGAGAACCTGAGCCAGCAGGTGGTCTACAACGACACCCTCGACCGCTACGTATTCGGCAACAAGATAGCCGGCACCTATGTCTACTCGCCCATCATGATGACCTATGACGAGTACTTCAAATGGAGTGAGCAGCAGGCCATGCGCGAATTCTTCCGCAGCAAGAACCAGCAATTGGCAGAGAGCAAGGGCAAGGAGAAATTCGACTTCACCGACATGCACTTCGACCTCGGACCAGCTGAGAAGATTTTCGGTCCCGGTGGTGTGCGTATCAAGACACAAGGTACCGCCGAGCTCAAATTCGGCGCCACCTTCAAGAACATCGACAACCCCTCGCTGCCCATCCGCAACCGTAAGACCACCACGATGGACTTCGACGAGAAGATCAACCTGAGCGTGAATGGAAAAGTGGGCGACAAGGTGAACATGAACCTCAACTACAACACCGACGCCACCTTCGATTTCGACGCGCAGAGCCTCAAACTGAAATATGAGGGCAAGGAAGACGAGATTATCAAACTCGTGGAGGGCGGCAATGTGTCCTTCCCCGCCAACTCCTCGCTTATACGCGGTGCCAGCTCGCTCTTCGGTCTGCGCACCGACCTGCAGTTCGGCAAGCTGAAACTCCAGACGGTGTTCTCGCAGAAGAAGTCATCGTCGAAGAGTGTCTCCTCGAAGGGCGGCGTGCAGCTCACCCCCTTCGAGATTGATGCCGCCAACTATGAGGAGAACCGACACTTCTTCCTCTCCCACTACTTCCGCAACATGTACGACGATGCCATGAAGACGCTGCCCAACCTGACCACCGGCATCAAGATAAACCGTATAGAGATATGGGTGACCAATAAGAGCGGAGCCGCCAACAACACCCGCAACATCGTGGCGCTGCCCGACCTGGGCGAGGGCAATGGACCCATGCCTCCCGCCAACAATGCCAACGGCCTCTACCAGCAGCTCACCACCACCTACAACGAGGCCCGCAATATCGAGGAAACATCGACCGTGCTCGATGCCGCCTTCGTGGGAGGTGTGGACTATGAGAAACTGCAGAGCGCACGCCTCCTTCAGTCGTCGGAATACACCGTCAACTCCGCCCTTGGCTATGTCTCCCTTAACCAGACCCTGCAGACCGACCAGGTGCTGGCCGTGGCCTATGAGTATACCTACGGCGGCGTGACCTACCAGGTGGGCGAGTTTGCCAGCGATGTGACCGATGTGAGCAAGTGCCTCTTCGTGAAGTCGCTCAAGAACACCAGCAACAACCCCCAGCAGACCAACTGGGACCTCATGATGAAGAACGTGTACTATCTGTCGTCGACAGTGGAGAAAGACAAGTTCAGGCTCGACATCAAGTTCCAGAGCGATACGGCCGGCGTATACATTACCTATATACCCGAGCCCCAAGTGAAAAACCAGAGCATCATCAAAGACATCGACGCCGACCGTCTGGACAACAACATGAAAGTGCACTCCAACGGCTATTTCGACTATGTGGAAGGCTACACCGTGTCGAGAGGACGTGTGTTCCTGCCCAAGGCGGAACCCTTCGGCGACTTTATGCTCAAGTTTCTCGTGTCAAAGGGCGTAGACCTGGCCACGGCACAGAAATATGCTTTTACTGAGCTCTACGACTCCACCAAGACCGTGGCCAAGCAGATAGCCGAGAAAGACAAATACATGCTCATGGGACAGTTCCGCGGCAGTGCAAGCAATGTCATCTCGCTCGGTGCCTACAATGTGCCGCAAGGCTCTGTGGTGGTCACAGCAGGCGGCGTCACCCTGACCGAGGGCACCGACTATACCGTAGACTATTCGGCCGGCGAGGTGACCGTCATCAACCAGAGCATCCTGGATGCCAACACGCCGGTGAACGCCTCGTATGAGAGCAACACCGACTATGGGCAGGCCCGCAAGACGATGGTGGGCGTGAACTGGGAGTACGACTTCACCAAAGACTTCTTGATGAGCGGTACCTTCCAGCATCTCTCGGAGCAGGCGCTCACCACCAAGGTGGCCATGGGCTCCGAACCCCTCAACAACACCCTCTGGGGCGTGAACCTGAACTGGAAGAAAGAGAGCCAGTGGCTCACCAACATGCTCAACTATGTGCCCTTCCTGCACGTGACGCAACCCTCCAACATCTCGCTCAAGGCAGAGTTCGCCCAACTGGTGGCCGGACAGAGCCACGGCACCCAGGACAACGCCTCCTATCTGGACGACTTCGAAAACAGCAAGAACGCCTACGACATGTCGGCGCCTACCTCATGGATTATCTCCAGTGTGCCCACCATGTTCAGCGAGTACAAGGACAAGACCACCCTGACCAGCGGCTACAACCGAAGCCTCCTGTCGTGGTACACCATCGACCCGCTCTTCACCCGCCGCAGTTCGTCGCTCACACCCGGGCACATCAAGAGCGACCTCAACCAGCTCTCCAACCACTATGTGCGTGAGATTTTCGTGCGCGAGCTCTATCCCAACCGCGACCAGAGCAGCTACAGTGGCGCCACCTCCACACTGCCGGTGCTCAACCTGGCCTACTATCCCTCCGAGCGCGGCCCCTACAACTTCAACCCCGACCTCAATACCGACGGTACCCTCAACAACCCCGCTGCCAAGTGGGGCGGTATGATGCGCAAACTCGACAATCCCGACTTCGAGATGGCCAACATCGAGTATATTGAGTTCTGGATGCTCGACCCCTTCATCTACACCAAGGACAAACCCGACGCCCAGCAATACGGCGGCGACTTCTACATTAACCTGGGCGAGGTGAGCGAGGATGTGCTCCACGACGGCAAGAAATTCTACGAGGACGGCATGCCGGTAGACGGCTCCAACAGCTACACCTACACACAGTGGGGAAAAATACCTGTCAAGGCAGCCAACACAGCCTATGCCTTCGCCACCACCTCCGGCTCACGCGAGAGGCAGGATGTGGGCTTCAACGGCCTCACCGACGAGGAGGAACGCTCTTTCGATTCGTACCAGGAGTTCCTCACCGCCATCCAGGGAAAGGTGGCCCCCGAGGTGTTCGACAGTATCATGAACGACCCCGCCAACGACGACTACCACTACTTCCGCGGCTCCGACTTCGACCAGATACAGGCCACTATCCAGCACCGCTACAAGCGCATCAACAACCCGCAGGGCAACACGCCCGACTCCGACACGCGCACCGAGAGCTACGACACCTCGTACAAGACCACCCCCGATGTGGAGGACATCAACCAGGACTTCACCCTCAATGAGTATGAGAAATACTACCAGTATCACGTCTCCATCCGTCCGGAAGACCTTGTGGTGGGACAGAACTTCATCGTAGACAGCCGTGTGGGTTCCGGAACCCTGCGCAACGGCGACCACTACGACGTGACCTGGTATCAGTTCCGTATCCCCCTCGACCAGTTTGAGCAGCGGGTGGGCGCCATCAACGACTTCACCTCCATACGCTTCATGCGCATGTTCCTTACCGGATTCGAGAAACCCATCGTGCTCCGCTTCGGCAGTCTCGACCTGGTGCGCGGCGAGTGGCGCGTCTATACCCAGAACCTCACCAACAGCGCCTCCAACTCGGGCTATATGTCGGTGAGCACTGTCAACATCGAGGAGAACAACGACAAGGAACCTGTCAACTACATCCTGCCGCCGGGCATCTCGCGTGTGCAGGACCCCACACAGCCGCAGCTGGTGGAGAGCAACGAGCAGGCCCTCAACATGGTGGTGAGCAACCTGGGCACCGGCGAGTCGAAGGCTGTGTTCAAGAACACCAACCTCGACCTGCGCCAGTACCGCCGCCTGCAGATGTTCGTGCATGCCAACCATACCATCGACAATGCCACCAATCTGACCGACAACCAGCTGGCGGTGTTCGTGCGCCTGGGCAGCGACTACAAGAGCAACTACTATGAGTATGAGGTGCCCCTCAAGCTCACCCCGGCGGGACACTACGACAAATACTCTGCCAACGACAAGCGCATCGTGTGGCCGGAGGAGAACATGCTCGATATACCCCTTTCCGTGTTCACCGCCGTGAAGAAGGAGCGCAACAAAGCCAAGGCTGAGGGCAACGCCTCCTACAACCACCTCTTCACCTCCTACGATGAGGACAATCCGGCCAACCGCATCAGCGTGATGGGTAACCCCTCGCTCGGTGAGGTGAAGACCATGATTATCGGTGTGCGCAACCTCTCGGCCGACCCCAAGTCGGGCGAGGTGTGGGTCAACGAGCTCCGACTCAAGGAATATGACAATGAGGGCGGATGGGCCGCACAAGGCAACCTCAATGTGCAGTTGTCCGACTTCGGCTCCGTCAATGTTACCGGCAAGTATGAGTCGGATGGCTTCGGCGGTCTCGAGGAAGGCGTGAATCAACGCAGCACCGACAACAAGCTCAACGCCAGCTTTACCACCAACCTGGAACTGGGCAAGTTCTTCCCCGAGAAGGCCAAGGTGTCGGCACCCCTCTATTATTCGGTCACCAAGGAGCGCAAGAGTCCCAAGTACAATCCGCTTGACACCGATATGCTCCTCGACGACGCGCTCGAGGGAGCCAGCAAGCATGAACGCGATTCCATCGAGTCGATTGCCGTGAGTAAGACCACCAACACCAACTTCTCGCTCACCGGCGTGAGGGTGGGCATACAGACCAAAGGACACCCCATGCCCTACGACCCGGCCAACTTCTCCTTCTCCTACAGCCATTCGCACCGCAACACCAGCGGTGAGACCACTGTGTATGAGAACGAGGACCAGTGGCGCGGCACGCTGGCCTATACCTGGACACCGGTGTTCAAGGCATGGGAACCCTTCAAGAAACTCATCAAGAGCAAGTCGAAATATTTCGACATCCTGAAACGCTTCGGACTCAACTGGCTGCCCCAGAATGTTACGTTCAATACCGACATCATGCGCAACTACTACGAGTTGCAGGAGCGCGATATGGAGAGCCTCGATGACTCACAGCTGCCGCTCACCTTCAGCGAGCAGTTCCTCTGGAACAGGGAGTTCTCCATCCGGTGGGACCTCACCAAGAACCTGCACTTCAACTTCCAGAGCGCCACCCACGCCGAGATAGAGGAACCCTATACACCCATCAACAAAGACCTCTATCCCGACCAGTATGATGCCTGGAAAGACTCCGTGTGGACCTCCATACGCAACTGGGGCGCCCCCCTCGACTACAGTCAGACGGTATCGGCTTCCTACAAGTTGCCGCTCAACCTGATACCTATCTTCGACTGGATAAACGCAGATGCCTCCTACAACGACACCTATGGATGGGTGCGCGGTACCGACCTCGAAGACGGCACCTCGCTGGGCAACTCTATCTCCACCAAGCGCAGCTACAACCTGAACGGTACCTTCAATCTGCAGAAACTCTACGACCATGTGCCCTTCCTCAAGGCCACCAACGACCGCTTCAGCAAGAACAAGCCCAAGAAGGCCGTCAACAGCAAGACGCAGAACCCCAAGAAGATGCCCGAGACTAAGGGGGGTGCCAAAGATGGAGAAGACAAGGACGGCGCTAAGGGAAAAGGCGACGCCAAGAACAAAGGCAAGGACCCCAAGGCCAATCTGCCGAAAAACAAGAAGAGCTTCGAGAAAGAGGTCACCATCAAGGCCGACACCTCGATGGTCATCACCCACGGCAAGAAGACCAAGCGCTTTGAGTTCTCCGCCAAGACACTCGACGGCAAGCCCATACACATCCGGTACAAGAAACTGGACGACAACAAGATTCAGGTGTACAACCCCACCGACTCGACGCTGAAGTTCAAAATCACCGTCACCCCCAAGGAACCACTCGACGAGAAAGGCTGGTACCGCACCGCACAGAGTGTGGCGCGCGTGCTCATGATGGTGCGCAATGTGAGCCTGTCGTACCGCAACCAGTATACCATGGGCCTGCCCGGATTCATGCCCACCATCGGCAATGCTTTCGGACAGCGGCGGGGCGACATCATGGCGCCGGGACTCGACTTTGGATTCGGACTCATCGACGACGACTATATAGAAAAGGCCCGCGAGAGAGGATGGCTCCTCTCCAACGACAATGTGGCTACCCCTGCCACCACGAGCCTCACCGAAGACCTGCAGCTCAAAATGACCCTTGAGCCGGTGCGCGACTTCAAGATCGACCTCAATGCCTCGCGCAATGTCACCAAGGCCAAGAGCGTGCAGTATATGTATGCCGGCAACCCCACCACACAGAGCGGCTCCTTCAATATGACCACCATCGCCATCAAGACGGCCTTTGCCAGCAGCGGCGACGCCAACAACGGCTACTCCTCGAAGACCTTTGAGAAGTTCTGCCAGTCATTGCCCGCCTTCCGCGAATGGGTGGAGGCCCGGTATGCCAATACCGTCTATCCGCAGGGAACGGCATTGGCCGGAAAGACCTTCAATCCCGAGAACGGCGGGGTGGGGGCCTACAGCGCCGATGTGCTCGTGCCGGCCTTCCTGTCCAGCTATACTAGCATGGGCGGCGGCAGTCTCGACATCTTCCCCACACTGAGCCGCTTGCTGCCCAACTGGACCGTACGCTACAGCGGACTGGGCCGCCTGCCCTGGTTCAGCTCGCTCTTCAAGAGTGTGAATCTGAACCATTCTTACAAGTGCCTCTATGCGGTGGGCTCCTACGCCAGCTACAGCACCTGGATGGAGTCGACCGGCGGCTTGGGATTCATCACCGACGCCACGACCGGCAATCCGGTGCCCAACAGCATGTTCAATGTATCGACGGTGAGCCTTACGGAGAATTTCGCCCCGCTGCTCGGCGTGGATGTGACCCTGAACAACAACCTCACCTGCAAGTTGGAGTACAAGACCACCCGCCAGCTCAGCCTCAGCATGACGAGTGTGCAGCTTAACGAGACCACCAGCAAGGACTGGGTCATCGGTATGGGCTATAAGATAAACGACTTCAAACTCTTCGGCGGTGGCGGCACTTCGCACCGCAAGGTGAAGGGCGGAAAGAAGAATGCGGGCGACAATGACGAGAATGCGTCGAAGAACCAGAATACCAATAACAACCGCAACGGCAAGGGCTCCTTCAACCATGACCTGAACCTGCGCTTCGACTTTTCCTACCGTCAGCAGGCCAACATCACCCGCGACATCGCTTCGATGACCAGCTCCGCCTCCAGCGGCAATACGGCCCTGAAGTTCTCCTTCTCGGCCGACTATACGCTGTCGAAACTCATGACCATGACCTTCTACTACGACCAGCAGACCAATACACCGCTCCTCTCGGCCAACAGCTATCCCACCACGACCCGCGACTTCGGCCTGAGCCTGAAATTCTCGCTGACAAGATAAGAAGGAAAGATTAAAAATTTAACATTAAAAGCGAAATAAGAAGCCTCATACCATCCTTGGAGGATACGGTATGAGGCTTCTTTTAATAACTTATTTTTAATTTTTAATCTTTCATCTTTAATGCTAATTCCCCTTCCAGCCAGACTTGTTCAACCAGGGAGCGGGTGTAGGCATAGGGGATGTAGGCAATCGAGGGGATGGGCTTGGTGAGCTGCAGGTTGGCTTTCTTGCCCACAGCGATGGAGCCGTAGTCGGTGCTAAGGCCCATGGCGGCGGCACCGTTGAGCGTGGCGGCGAGCAGGGCCTCTTCGGGCAGCAGCCGCATCTGTATGCACGCCAGTGATACCACAAACTTCATATCGAGCGACGGGGTGCTGCCGGGATTGCAGTCGCTGGCCAGTGCGATGGGCAGTCCGCTGTCTATCATCTTGCGGCCCTGGCCGTAGGGCATGCGTAGGAAGAATGAGGTGCCGGGCAGCAGGGTGGGCATGGTGGCACTTCCCTTGAGCAGGCGCAGGTCGTCGTCGCTGGCACTTTCCAGATGGTCTACCGAGAGGGCGCCGCAGGCCACGCCCACTTCCACACCGCCGCTCGAGGCGAGTTCGCAGGCATGTATCTTGGGCCGCATGCCATAGCGCGCTCCAGCCTCCAAGATGCGCCGCGTCTCTTCGGGGGTGAAGAACCCCTCGTCACAGAACACATCGATAAAGTCGGCCAGCTGCTCTTCGCCCACAGCGGGTATCATCTCGCTCACCAGCATGTCTACATAGCCGTCCTGTCGCCCTGTATAGGCGCGTCCCACCGCATGGGCACCGAGGAAGGTGCTTACTATCTTCACCCGTGAGGTCTGCTTCATGCGGCGAATCACCCGCAGCATTTTCAGCTCGTCGGCCGTGTTGAGTCCGTAGCCGCTCTTTATCTCCATGCAGCCGGTGCCGCAGACCACCGCCTCGTGCAGCCGCTGCATGGCTTGCGTGTAGAGCTCGTCCTCGCTCATCTCATGCAGACGGTCGGCACTGTTCAGGATGCCGCCTCCGCGGCGGGCTATCTCGGCATAGGAGAGTCCGCAGATCTTGTCGACAAACTCCCCCTCGCGCGGTCCGGCATACACCAGATGGGTGTGCGAGTCGCACCAGGCGGGCAGCACCGTGCCCTGGTGGGCGTCGTAGTGCAGCTCGGCCTCCGGGAGCTCAGCGCCCATTTGGCCGAAGCCGGCTATGCGGTCGTCTTCCATCAGCAGCCAGGCATTTTCCACAACCCCCAGTCGGCGCATGTCCTGTCCGGCGGCGCAGCGCCACTCTTTGGGCTGCACACCGGCCAGGAAACGTATGTTGGTGATCAGGGTCTTCATTCGAGCGGGTATTTACGGAGAAACTCCACCGACTTGGCGATGTGCGGATACATCACCACATCGTGGTCGATAAACGGCACCTCCTTGCGGTAGGCGGCATGGATTTCCTCCAACAGAGGCGAGGTGTGCAGCGGACGGCGGAAGTCGAGCGCCTGGGCGGCGTTGAAAAGCTCGATGGCCAGCACGCGCTCCGTGTTCTCCATCACCCGGAGCAGTTTGGTGCCGGCGTTGGCGCCCATGCTCACATGGTCTTCCTGTCCTTGCGAGGTAGGTATGCTGTCGGCCGAGGAAGGCATGCAGAGCGTCTTGCTTTGGCTCACGATGGCGGCCGAGGTGTACTGGGTAATCATGAAACCGCTGTTCACACCCGGTGTGGCCACCAGGAAACTGGGCAGGCCGCGGGTGCCCGACACCAGTTTGTAAGTGCGGCGTTCGGAGATACTGCCCAGCTCGTTCATGGCGATGCAAAGGAAGTCCATGGGCAGCGCTATCGGCTCACCGTGGAAGTTGCCGGCCGAGATGATGAGGTCTTCTTCGGGACAGATGGTGGGATTGTCGGTGGTCGCATTGATTTCGATGTCCACCACCGACTTCACGTAGGAGAGCGTGTCTTTCACGGCCCCGTGCACCTGCGGTATGCAGCGGAAGGAGTAGGGGTCCTGCACATGCGTCTTGGGGCGTGTTATCAGTTCGCTGCCTCGCAGCAGTTCGTTGATGCGCACGGCGGTGGCAATCTGTCCCTTGTGGGGCCGCACCAGATGCACGGCCAGGTTGAACGGCTCCGGCCGACCGTCGTAGGCCTCGAGCGAGAGAGCGGCAATCACGTCGGCCCACTGGGTGATGCGCTTGGCCTGTATGAGCGACCACACGGCGAAGGCACTCATGTTCTGGGTGCCGTTGAGCAGGGCCAGTCCCTCTTTTGAGGCTAACTGAATGGGTTCCCATCCCATCTTGTCCAGTATCTCGGCACCCGTCATGCGCTGACCCTGATATTCCACCTCGCCCAGTCCCAGCAGCGGCAGGCACAGGTGGGCCAGGGGCACAAGGTCGCCGCTGGCACCTACAGAGCCCTGTTCATAGACGATGGGGCAGATGTCGTTGTTGAAGAAATCGATGAGCCGCTGCACGGTGACCAGCTGGCAGCCGGAGTGGCCGTAGCTCAGCGACTGCACCTTGAGCAGCAGCATGATGCGCACCACCTCGCGGGGCACGGGTGTGCCCACGCCGCAGGCATGCGACATGACGAGGTTTTTCTGCAGCTCGGCCAGTTGGTCGTTGCCGATGCTGATGTTGCAGAGCGAGCCGAATCCGGTGGTCACACCATAGATGGGCGCCTCGCTTTCGGCTATCTTGTGGTCCAGGTATTCGCGGCAGCTCAGGATGCTCTTCTTGGCCTCCTCGCCCAGTTCCAGCCGGTAGTCTTCGTTGATGATGCGGTCTATCTTGTCCTGTGTCAGGTGTCCCGCACTGATATAATGTGTCTTCGTCATAGTATGGCTGATGTATGTGTTAGTGTTTGGTGGCTATTCGGCCAGTGCGCTCTCGATGACGGCGTCGTCGGCCATCTGCGGCAGGGTGACGGTGAGTCCCGGTGTGCGCTGCATCTCGCGCCGTATGGCGTCGATGGAGCCCTGGTTGCGGGCCCAGCTGCGGCGGGCGATGCCGTTGTTCACATCCCACAGCAACATCTCGCGCACGCGGCGGTCGCTCTCTTCGGTGCCGTCCACCACCATGCCGAATCCGCCGTTTATCACTTCGCCCCAGCCTACGCCGCCGCCGTTGTGCAGCGACACCCAGGTGGCACCCCGGAAAGCATCGCCTATCACGTTCTGTACGGCCATGTCGGCGCAGAACTGCGAGCCGTCGTAGATGTTGCTGGTCTCACGGAAGGGGGAGTCGGTGCCCGACACGTCGTGGTGGTCGCGTCCCAGCACCACGGGCGCCTTGAGGCGTCCCTCACGTATGGCCTGGTTGAATCCCAGTGCTATCTTGGTGCGGCCCTCGGCGTCGGCATAGAGAATACGGGCTTGCGAACCCACCACCAGGTGGTTGCGGCCCGCCTCCTTTATCCAGTGTATGTTGTCGTCGAGTTGTCCGATGATGTCGGGGGTGGCGGTGCGCCGTATCTCCTCCAGCACCTCCACGGCTATGCGGTCGGTCTCGGCCAGGTCGGCGGGGTCGCAGGAGGTGCACACCCAGCGGAAGGGGCCGAATCCATAGTCGAAGAACATCGGTCCCATGATATCCTGCACATACGAGGGATAGCGGAAGCGTCCGTCGGGCAGCAGGATGTCGGCGCCGGCGCGGCTTGACTCAAGGAGGAAAGCGTTGCCGTAGTCGAAGAAGTACATGCCGCGCTCGGTGAGCCGGTTGATGGCGGCCACCTGACGGCGCAGCGAGGCCTGCACGCAGGCTTTGAACTGCTCTGGCTCGTCGGCCATCATACGTTTCGACTCCTCGAGGGTTAGTCCCACGGGATAGTAGCCGCCGGCCCACGGGTTGTGCAGCGAGGTCTGGTCGCTTCCCAGGTCCACACGGATGTCCTCGTCGGCAAGGCGCTCCCACAGGTCCACCACGTTGCCCACATAGGCCATCGACACGGTGCGTTTTTCTGCCACTGCCTTTCGTATGGCGGGTATCAGTTCGTCCAGGTCATGGTGCATCTCGTCTACCCATCCCTGCTCATAGCGTTTCTCGGCGGCCTTGGGGTTGATTTCGGCCACCACGCTCACCACACCGGCTATGTTGCCGGCCTTGGGCTGTGCGCCCGACATGCCGCCCAGTCCGGCCGTCACGAAGAGCATGCCGTGGGGGTCGGTCTGTCCCTCTTTGTAGCGTTTGCGGGCAGCGTTGAGCACGGTGATAGTGGTGCCGTGCACGATGCCCTGCGGTCCGATGTACATATACGAGCCGGCCGTCATCTGTCCGTACTGGCTCACGCCGAGGGCGTTCATGCGCTCCCAGTCGTCGGGTTTCGAGTAGTTGGGTATCACCATGCCGTTGGTCACCACCACGCGCGGTGCGCCGGGGTGTGAGGGGAAGAGCCCCAGCGGATGTCCGGAGTACATCACGAGTGTCTGCTCATCGGTCATCTCGCTCAGATATTTCATCGTGAGGCGGTACTGTGCCCAGTTTTGGAAGATGGCGCCGTTGCCGCCGTAGATGATGAGCTCGTGGGGATGCTGTGCCACACGCGGGTCGAGGTTGTTCTGTATCATCAGCATGATGGCAGCCGCCTGGCGCGAGCGGTGCGGATACTCGTCGATGGGCCGCGCGTAGATATCGTAGTCGGGGCGGTAGCGGTACATGTAGATGCGGCCGTAGCGGTGCAGCTCCTCGGCAAACTCCGGTGCCAGTTGTGCGTGCAGGTGCTGGGGGAAGTAGCGCAGCGCGTTGCGCAGGGCTAGCCGCTTCTCGGCCGGTGTGAGGATGTCCTTGCGCTTGGGAGCATGGTTGATGTCGGGGTCGTAGGCCTTGACCTGGGGCAGGGTGTCGGGAATACCCGCTCTTATCTCATTCTGAAAAGCTTCGTTTGTCATGGCAGGATGGGGTTTTATTGTGCGTTGATTACTTTCTCTACGATGGCCATTATCTGGCGTTCCTCTTCGTCGGCCCGGCGCATCAGCTGTTCGGCTTCACCAATCAGCTCTTCGGCCTTGTCGCGGTCTTTCAGTGAGGCGGCGTTGATTTTCACGTTCAGTCCGGCGCCCAGCACGGCGGCACGGGCAGCCAGGGCACCCACACCGGCATCGCTCACACTGTTGGGGTTGCCGGTTTCGGCCATGGCGCGGCACAGGGCGAACACCTGGCTGGCGGCCTGCATGGTGCGCAGGGGCACTTCGGCGGCATAGAGGGTGGCGGCCTGTATGGCGGCGGAGCGTGCGGCCTTGTCGGCCTCGGTCTGTTTGGGCATGCCGAAGGCCTCCATGATGCGGTTGAAGGCCTGGGTGTCTTCATCCACCAGTGCTATGAGCTGGCTCATGAGGGCCTGTCCGTTGTCGGCGTGGCGGGCAAATACCTCCCAGCGGTCGTCCCATCCGCGCTTGTGACTTGACAGGTTGGCCACCATGGTGCCCAGTGCGGCGCCCAGTGCACCCATATAGGCGGCTATGGTGCCTCCGCCGGGGGCGGGACTCTCGCGCGAGGTCTCATAGGCGAAGTCCTTTACGGTCAGGTCGGCCAGGTTGCTGCCGTTCTGGTGGTCTTTTTCCAGCAGCATCTCTATCACTTTCTCCTCCGGGCGGAAAGGCCGCAGATCGGAGAGCCCGAGCGAGTGGATGGCGATGTCGATGATGTCTTTCTCGGGTATGCCGGTGGAGCGCTGCTGCTTTTCCAGGAAGTAGCGTCCCGCATCGATGAGGGTGCTCTTGGGAATGAGGCCCACTATTTCGGTGCCGGTGACGCGTATGCCGCGGTTCTGTGCGCAGCGGCACACCTCGTCGAAGGCCACATGCAGCGGTGTCTGCCTGATGTCGGTGATGTTCATCGACACCTGGGCGATGCCGTATTCGTCGATGAACCATCCAATGGCCTTCGTGCCTTTCAGGGTGCCGGGCAGCATGATGGGGTTGCCGTTGGCGTCTTTCAGCGGTTTGCCGGTGAGCAGATTGCCCTCGCGCTTGGGCCGTCCTTTCTCTCGCACATCGAAGGCGATGGCGTTGGCGCGGCGGGTGGACGTGGTGTTCAGGTTGAAGTTGACGGCTATTAGGAAATCGCGCGCGCCCACTGCGGTGGCACCTGTGCGGGCTATGTCGTCGTCCATGGGACGGGCGCCGAAGTCGGGCTCTTTGCCCGGTGTGGTCAGTTTCTCAGCCAGCGCCTCATACTCGCCCTCGCGGCACACGGCCAGGTTCTTCCGCTCGGGTTTCAGGGCTGCCGCTTCGTAGCAGTAGGTGGGTATGCGCAGCTCGTCGGCTATGCGGCGTGCCAGTGTGCGTGCCAGTTGGGCGCACTCTTCCAGGGTGATGCCGCTCACGGGTATCAGGGGCAGCACATCGGTAGCTCCCATGCGGGGATGGGCACCATGGTGCTGCCGCATGTCGATGACTTGTCCGGCCTTGCGCACTGCCCTGAAGGCGGCCTCCATGACGGGTTCGGGTTCTCCCACGAAAGTCACCACGGTGCGGTGGGTGGCCTCGCCGGGGTCCACATCGAGCAGGCTCACGCCTTTCACGCGCTCTATCTCATCGGTAATCTGTTTGATGACTGCAGGGTCGCGGCCCTCGCTGAAGTTGGGCACGCATTCGATAATTTGCTTTTTCATTGTGTTTTTATCGTATTATTTAGGTTATATGTCAAGTAGTGGTGTGTTCTGCTCATTCAGGTGAATCACCCGAAAAATAGCCTCAGAAGGCTTTATGCTGCAAAGTTAGTTTTTCTGCATAAAAACTGCAAATATTTTATATAAAAAATGTTGCTGAAAAAGAGTGGAGAATTGGTGGAAATGCACTATTTTTGTAAAACAAAAAGAAAAAATCATTTATTGTGTAAAAAATACGCAGAAAAATTTGCGGATTTCAAAATAAAACTCTACCTTTGCGTAAAAAATACGCAACATGACAATACAACACAGCATTTTAACTATGAGAAGAAGTAGACAACCATCTTGGTAATATCGTCGTTATAAGATGAAGGAAATGAAAAGAAATCGTTTCCGATATGCCGGATGAGCAATGTCAAACCTGTTTGAACATTGCCGTGGCAAGAAAAGGTCGAATGAAATCCAACCCATTAAACTGGCAAAAAATGGAAGATAAAAACAAATTATACACTTATGAGTATCCCCGTCCCGCAGTGACGACCGACTGTGTGGTATTTGGTTATGATTTAAAAGGAGGACTTTCGGTGTTGCTGATTGAACGCGGCGCCGACCCCTATAAAGGGCGATGGGCGTTTCCCGGCGGATTCTTGAATATGGACGAGAAGGCAGATGACGGTGCCGCCCGCGAACTGAAAGAGGAGACAGGGCTTGACGTGGACAAAGGTGCCCTGGAACAGTTGGGCTGTTTCTCCGACGTGGACCGCGACCCGCGCGGACGAGTCATCTCCATCGCCTTTTACGCCCTGGTGCAGAAAGCAGCTGTCAAAGGCAGCGACGATGCGAGGTGTGCGCAGTGGTTTCCCATCAGCAGCATCCCGCAACTGGCCTTCGACCATGAGAAGATTCTTCTCCAGGCACTCAAGCGCCTGAAAACGGCGCATCTCCGCCCCTTTTGAGAATGAATGGATGAATGATAGACCTTAGAATATACGATGAAAATGAGAGCAATCATACTCAACCAAGGGTCAGCTGTCTATAAAGCTGACAGGGATATCCCCAAACTGACAAGTCTTCACAATGTACTTGTAAAGGTCTATTATGCAGGAATTTGCAGAACCGACATCGCCATAAGAAAAGGTGCCGTTCCTGCCAAAGAAGATGTCATACTTGGACATGAGTTTTGCGGGAAAATAGTCGGCTTTTTGAATGGAAAAGAAGAGATGGGCCATTGGCGAATAGGCGATGTGGTCAGTGCCAACCCTATGTCATTTGGCAGTAAGGGCGACAAAATGTGCGGCAAAGACTGCGACGGCGCATTTGCGGAGTATATTGCCGTTCCAAGCGGAGCGTTGGTATGCTTGCCACCCAGTCTGCTCTCACCTTACGGTGCCTTCCTGGAACCTGTCGCGGCAGCACTTGCCCCGTTGAAATATGTAAATGGGCTGACTTGCATATACGGCGGGAACAGAATAGCGGAACTGACCTGCCAGGTGGCCAGGGTGATGGGTAATCGCGACATTGAAAGAATAACCCGAACAGCCGACTTGCAAAAAGACCATTATGACTGCATTATAGAAACGGAACCCTTTGATATCGATGCCTATGTCGATGCGCTTAAACCCAATGGAGTGTTGGTGGTGAAATCCCGCTCCTATTCTCCCAGTTCTTTTACGGCAAATGCCATTGCCATGAAGGAGATATGCATACAAGGGGCACGATATGGTGACTTTAATGTGGCCAGCCATATTCTGACGGCAGCTGCCAACCATGTGACTGACACTCTCGATACGGACAAACTGTTTGGGAATATCTATGACCTTTCCCAATTTGAAACGGCCTTTGCAGAAGCAGAGCGTATAGGAAGTAAAAAGATTTTCTTCAAAATATGTGCGGAATAGTAGGAATTCTCGACCGCGAGGCCATGCCGGATGCAGGCAGTCTGTCGGCAGCGCTCGACACGCTGAAACTACGCGGTCCCGACGATTGCGGCATGTGGCAATACCAAAACGTAGCCTTGGGCCACAGGCGACTGTCCATTGTCGGTGTGCGGCACGGACACCAACCCATCAGTTCTCCTGATGGAAGGGTAATCATTGTGGTCAATGGAGAGTTTTACGACTATAAAAGACTGAGACAGACACTTTCTTCCGGCTATACCTTCCAGACCGATTCCGACAGCGAGCTGCTGATACCCCTCTATCTGAAGTATGGGCTCGAGGGTATGATGGAACACCTGAGAGGCGAGTTTGCCTTCATCCTGTATGACAAAAGGGAGTGCTTGCTGGTAGCAGGACGTGACCGCTTCGGCATCAAACCCTTGTGTTGGTGGGATGATGGCAGACGAGTGATTATAGCATCGAAAGCAAAAGCCATCCACGCCTGTGGTGTAAAGTCCGAATGGGATGAATACAGTCTGATGCAGGCACTGTCGATACAGTACCAACCAACAGACCGTACCTTTTTCAAGGGCGTACGGCAGTTGGAGCCTGGCCATCTGCTTGTATGGCAAGCCGGTTGCGGGAGGAAGGACATCACTTATTGGGACATGAACTATCCTTCCGGTTGCGATGAGGAGCAGCTCACACCAAGAAGGGAGCAACAGTATGTGGAAGAGTTTCGCGCCTGCCTGCAGCAGGCCATTCAGCTGCGGCTTCAGGGCGATGTGCCGGTATGCTGCCATCTCAGCGGCGGACTTGACTCCAGTTCCGTTGCAGGTATCCTGTCTGCCATGACCAGCGAGCCGGTTCATTGTTTCTCTATTGTTTTCCCTCAGACGGGCGACGAATACGACGAGAATCTCTTCGCCACAGAGACCACCGGCCACTGCGGGGCTGTCTTGCACAGAATAGAAGTCAGCCAACACGACATTCTCCACTATCTTCCGGAAGCAGTCTTTCACAGTGAGGGACTGGCTGTAAATGGTCATCTGTCATGCAAATACCTCCTCAACAAGGCCATCCACGAGGCTGGGTTCAAAGTGGCGCTGACTGGCGAAGGTGCCGACGAATGCCTGGCCGGCTATCCCCACCTGCGAAAAGATCTTTTCTCCATGTTGCCGGCAGAAGAAAAAGAAGCACTTACCAGCCAACTCTACCAAACGAATCTTGCCATAACGGGAACGGAAATCGCAGTAGGCGATACGCTCAGTTGTGACAAGATGGCCGAACGGCTGGGCTTTGTCCCGTCGTTTCTGGCAGCCAAGGCCAGCATAGGACACAAAATGTACCGGTTGCTCCATCCTGACATGCTCCGCAGTTGTGACAACTACGATTTCATGGACGAAATGGCCACACATCACCGGATAGAGACCAAACTTCGGGATGTGCATCCCGTAAACAAGTCACTCTATCTGTGGAATAAACATGCGCTCAGCAACTATATACTCGGCACGCTCGGCGATGGCTGTGAGATGTCGGCCTCGGTTGAGGGACGGCTGCCTTTCCTCGACCACAAACTTTTTGAGTATGCGGCCCAACTGCCCATGCAGATGAAGATCAAGAACTATATCAACGAGAAGTATGTGCTCAAGGAAGCAGCTCGCCCATACATTACAGACCGCATCTATCGAAGACAGAAACATCCGTTCCAAGCACCTCCGTTGACCCGATATTTCAGCAAGTCTGAGTATGAAAGAATTTACGATGAGCTGACATCCGACAGTCTGATGGGAACAGGCATCTATAACAGAACCGCTGTTACGGACCTGCTTGTATCTCTTCCCTCCATGAGTGTGTTGGAGCAGACCGCCTACGAGCCTGTGTTGATGCTTATGCTGACTATTTATTATATGAATCAAAAACTAATGAACTGAAACGATGAAAACGGGCAAGAACGACAAATGGTGGATAGACTTCTTTCAGAGCGACTTTACAGAGGTGGTGCTCAACCAGCAGGCAGCAGAGACAGTGCACTTCATGCAACAGATAGGACAGTTGCTTCCGGGGATGAAAGTTTTTGACCAGTGCTGCGGCAAGGGCTACCTGTCGCATGAACTGGATAAGGCGGGGCTGGAGGTCACGGGCATCGACATCTCCACGCCTTATATAGAATATGCGAAGAAACATCTCGCTTCTGCCCACGCCGAATTTGTGTTGGGTGATGCGGAAGCCTTCCTCCGTCCTGCGCAATACGACATCTGCATCAATTGGAATACCAGTTTCGGCTATCACGAGGATGATGACCTTAATGAAAAGATGCTGTTCGCATTTAGCAACAACCTGAAGCCTGGCGGGCAGTTCTTCTTCTCCACCATGAATCCACTGTTCATCAACAAGCATTTCCAACGGTTCATTGTCAAACAGGTGCCTTCGGCCGATAGTACCATCATTACAATACGAGAGAGCTGGATAGAAAATGACATGATGAAATCAGATTGGCTTATAGTCTATCCCGATGGTCACCGTGAAACGGCTTTCGGACAGACAAAACTATACAGCGTAGAACAATTCCGGGCCATGTTTCTGCGTTATGGACTGATGGTAGAACAGGTTTATGGTGACATCGCTCTTTCAGACTACGATGAAGACCATCCAAGCATGATATTATATGGACATAAACAGCGATGACATACTTGCCGTGCTGCACGGAATCTGCGAGGCTTATCCCCATCATGCCGCCGTGGCGGAAGGAGACAACAGCGTGCTCACCTATCAGCAACTTTGGCGGCAAGCCCTGCAGGTGGCAGAATACATCAACCGGCACAGTGGGTGCAATTGCTTCGTAGGAATCAACCTGCCCAAATCCACAGCCTATATCATCAGCATGATAGGTTGCTGGATGTCGGGGAAAGCATTTGTCCCTATAGGCACTGATTTGCCTCCATCCCGCCAGAAATTCATTTCCGGCCATGCCGATATCACGCTTTGTATAGACGAGGATACCTTTCGCGACGCCATGTCGTGCCCCATGGCCGCCACCGTCGCCCCCTGCCGGTCCGACCAGCCGGCTTACATCATCTATAGTTCTGGAACAACGGGTAAGCCCAAAGGCATTCTGGTGGGGCATTCCGGACTCTGCAACCTGGCCCGGTGCCAACGCCAGGCCTTTTGTGTGAATCATGATTCGCGTTACCTGTTCTTCCTGTCTGTCAACTTCGATGCTTCCATCTCTGATATCCTCGTTACCTTGACATCTGGCGCCACCCTTGTTATAGAACCAGTGCAAGGGGAAAAACTGTCGGCCATGTTGTTTGAGGTGGTGAGAAAGCATGGTGTGACACATACCGACATTCCTCCTTCACTATTGCGGATGCTGAGTCCGGAGAAATGCCCTGACTGTCTGCAGACCATTGTCATTGGCGGTGAACCGGCCGACATAGAAACCGTTCGCCGTTGGAGCCGCCGACTCAGACTGATAAATGTCTACGGCCCAACAGAGGCAACCGTCTGTACCAGCCTATGCCAGTGTGACACTCAATGGGACTCCCCCCTTTTGGGCGACGTCATCGATGGAACGCATTATTACGTGTATTCAAACGGGCGGTTGGATGCAGAGGATGGCGAGTTGTGGATTTCAGGTGTCGGCTTAGCCATAGGCTACTACAAGGACGAAGAACTGACGCGGAGGAAGTTTCCTGTCGTCGACGGCAAGCGTTATTACAGGACATCAGACCATGTGCGCATCAACCGCAACGGCAAGTTGGAGTTTGTCGGAAGGCTGGACCGTCAGGTGAAGATACGTGGACAACTTGTAGAACTGGAAGAGATTGAGCAGGTGCTCCGCTGTGTCAGGAATGTCGGTAAGGTGGCTGTCGTCAAGAGACCCGTCGGCCCGTCGAACACAAAAAACGCTCTTGTAGCCTTTATACAGCCCGTGGACAGCGGAATAGCCTTGAGCGATATGGAACAACAGCTTCGGCTTTGTTGCAAGCACCATTTTCCCCAATGGATGGTTCCTACTTTCATCGAGTTGGTCAGTTCCATGCCGCTCACCCCATCAGGGAAAACAGACCTGCAGGCTCTTCTCACTATCCCACTCAAGTGCTCTCAGTCAGCACAGTCAGCCTATCAATATGCTTCAAAAGAGGAAGAAACCATCGCGTATGTGATGTCAGACATCCTCAAACTTCCATCCTTTGGCCCAGACGAAGATTTTTTCCAGTGCGGCGGTGATTCGCTCGACACCATCCTGTTGATAGCAAAGTTACAGCAGTTGGGCATAGCCGTTACGGCCGACGATATTCATCAGTGTCCTACCCCGCGACAGTTGGCCCGGATGGGCATTGAAAGCACCTCTATGTGCACACACTCCTCCCATCTTGAGGGTGAGTGGCAGTACTCCTGCCCCCCCGGCATGCCTAAGCCCGCTGACACTGCGGCAAGCACAATGCTTGTGACGGGGGCAACCGGCTTTCTGGGTTCACACTTGCTTGGTGAATTATTGGCCAGGGAGCAGGGCGAAAAGATAAGATGCCTGGTAAGATGCACGTCGCCCGAAAACGGAAAAGAAAGAATCAGAGAAACCTTTCTCAGATATGGTCTCGACCCCCGTTCACTGATGAACGTAGAGATAGTTTGTGGCGACATCACCCAACCTTGCCTTGGTCTTTCAACAGATGTCTACAGGCGGCTTTCTGAAGAAGTGACCACTGTGCTCCACTGCGCAGCCGTTGTCAATATGCTGGCAAATTATGACATGTTGAAGGAAGCCAATGTCACCGGCACAAGAAACATCATCGATTTCTGCCTGACGGGTGCCAAGAAAACACTGCACTGTGCTTCCACGCTTTCTGTCTTCGTATCCACCGACAGAAATCGTGGTACGGTGTATGAGAACGACGATTTGAGTATCGCAACCAACATTTATGGGGGATATGGACAGACAAAATTCGTAGCCGAGAAGATGGTTCAGTCCCTTCGTCCCGATGGGTGTGATGTGTTCATCTATCGTTATGGCCTGCTGTGCGGCGACACCATTCAGGGCAAGTCAGCTCCTAAAGATTTTCTCGGCATGTTCTTGCGGGGAGCGGGGACAGTGGGCGTGCTTCCCTATGATGCGTCGGATGCAATGGCAGTAGACATCACGCCCATCGATGAGGCGGTACATGCCGTGGCAGACATCATAAGCCGCAACCGACCGGGTGTTTATCATATCGCGTCGGAAATGCCGTTGAAATATAACGACCTTTGCATGGTCATGAAGGAAAAAGGCCTCATCAGCGGCACTATAGCCTATGAAGAATGGCAGAAGAAGGCCGGCCATTTTGCAGGCCACCCCGATGTGCAGGCTCTGCGCATGGCAATTTGCCGGATGGACCCAGCGCTTTTCAAGCAGATGAGGTATATGGACCTGTTTCAAACTACAGGCATCCGGTTCGACATGACCAATACCCATTCCTGCACTTCAATACGGTGCCAACCGGATAAAGAACTTATCAAACTATATATCAGCCAGTCTTATGAAGCATTATAATACGGGTTTTGTATTGGGCAAGTTTTGCCCGTTGCACAGAGGACACATGCTGCTCATCCAGCGCGCACTCGATGCCAGCGACATCGTTTATGTTGTCGTCGACAACATCATGGATGATGTGATACCCGTTGAGCGGCGCATAAAATGGGTGAAGCAACAATATCCGTCAGCCATAGTGCTGACACAAAACCACCCCCTTCCGCAGGACCCCTCGGAGACCCCTCGCTTTTGGGATATCTGGCGCGAGGAATTGTTGCGCCTGCTCCCGCGTCCTGTCGATGCGGTCTTTGCCTCAGAGCAATACGGGACGCGGTTGGCAAAAGAACTGTCGGCAGATTTCGTGATGGTGGATTCTGACAGGTCCACCGTTCCGGTCTCAGCTACACAAATCCGTCAAGACCTCATAGGCCGGTGGAAATACCTGGCACCGGCAGCGCAGAACGATCTCCGTAAAACAATCTGCGTCTATGGTCCGGAATCGACGGGCAAATCAACACTGACCAAACAGCTTGCCGAACACTATCATGTGCCCTATGTGGAAGAGTACGCCAAGCAGGTAATCGATGCAAAGAACGGGGATATTTGTTATGACGACATGGAACGAATCGTGAGAGGACATTTCAATGCAGTTGAGACGGCCTTGAAAGAACCCTCCCCGTTGGTATTTGTGGATACAGACGCCATCATCTCCAAACTATGGTCACAAGAACTGTTCGGTAAAGAGTCACCCCTCATTGAGGAATACATCGCCAGGCAGCATTTCGACCATTATCTGCTGCTTGATGTCGATCTGCCCTGGGTGGATGACATCCACCGCTATCGGCCGAAAGAAAGGGAATCTTTCTTTCGGAAGTGTGAAGACCAACTCGTGGTACGAGGATTGAGCTATACCGTGATTCGTGGTAAAAACGAATGTCGATTGGCAAATGCCGTGGCGTGTGTTGATGCTTTGCTGCACGATTGGTAGACAGCTGGCCCGTCATCGCTCGTTATGGCACAAAACGCTTGAATACTTTTACGCTGCCGTCTGCACGCACCTCTCTCACTATCTGCAGTCCTTTTGTCTGCGGGGGGCAGGGCCGGCCGTCGGGAGTGAAGAAACGACTGCTTTCCTGCAGTTGCAGGGCTGTCTTTTCGATGCCCGCGGGTGTCTGTCCGTCATCGCTCACGAAGATGTCCCTGATGTAGATGGGCGATCCGCCGTACGACCAGAATCCTGCTATGTAGATATGGGCGGGGTCGAGCCGTTTCCCGTCACCGTTCACCATATTGTGCAAGTCGATAGTGATGCGGGTGTCGCTGTTGAAGTCTCTCATATAGGGGGTGGTCCAGTAGTTGTTCTCGTCGAACAACCTGAAAGAGGCTCCGCACGATTGTCTCTGCTTCAGTTCCACCACCAGGTATTTGAATGGCGACAGGTCGGCGCCGGTGGCATACTGCCATCCTCCGAAGCCATACTGTCCGGTGATGAGACATCCAGTCTCCTCATCGAAAGAGCCCTGCTCCCATATGCTGGGGTTGAACCATTCTTCCGTCAGTGAGAAGAGAGGCTCCTCGCGGATTACAGGTCCGTAGTCGTCGCTGTTGATGAGGTCGGAGAACTCTTGCGTGTTGTATTCCTTGAACCAGCGGTAGCAGGGTCTCGGACAGGCCTCGGGGTCGGTGAGGAAAGTGTTGCCGTCGGGAGCATCGTCATCATACCGAGCCAGCAGCTCTCCACCGGTGAAGAGGAGCCAACTCACATTGCACGTCTCATCGGCTATCCGCTTGAAATTGGCACCGAAGCCCTCCTTGCCGGCCTCGCCGGTGGTCGACTTTCCCCAGGAGGCATGGTAGCGCGAGGGCGCCCAGTCCATCTCGGTCACCACGATGGGTGCCATGGCAGCCACCGGTCCTATCTGCGCATCCCATCCCCGCTTGAAGTCGCGGTAGTTCACCACCACATCGTCATCGCCGTGGCCGCCGTTGTACCAGCCCGGGTAGCAGTGCACGGCATAGCCAATGTCGGTTCCCTCGATGGGATACTTGGCGAAACCGGCATATTGCGACTGCCATCCCAGTCCGGGCACCAGGATGATGTTGGTGGCCTGGTGGCGGATGGTGTCGGCGATGGGCTGGAAATACTGCTGCATCTCCTTGTCGCCGGCGCGCGAGCCGTCGCTGTGGTAGATGCCCACGGGCTCATTGGCCAGCTCGTAGAGAATGCGGTTGTTGTTCTTGAGGGTAGGGTGTCGGGCCACATAGCCCCACACCTTGAGGAGATATTGCTGATAGGCGTCGCCCACGCTGATGCGTTCTGGACAGACGCCCGGCGGCCGCATCACCACGTAGAGTCCCTTTGAGATAGCATATTCCGCCATCGGCACGAACACTTTGTCGAGGTAGGTCTTGAACCGTTCGAAGTTGAAAGCCGAGATATCGTTCTCGCCGGTGACGCTTGCTCCGGGATTGTTCGACCAATAGGGGTCCATGTGCTGTCTGACGAAGGTCATTTCCCATCCGGCGTCGATGATGCCGTCGATGATGCCTTTGTTGTAGTTGAGGCAGCCCTCCACGTCGTAGTTGGTCCATTTGGAGCCCTGCTCATTGAACCACGGACTGAAAGTTTGCGCAAAGCCGTGCAGGATGACACGTTTCCCCTCGGAGGTGACGAAGTGAGTGCCTTCGATGTGCAGTTCGGGTATGAGTGCCTGCTGTGCCAGGATGTGTATGCCGACGGTCAAGGCCAGTGCGGCAGTCAGGAAGAATCTTTTCATTTTTCTAGTTTTTGCGCTGCAAAGTTAGCATATCTGCAGGAAACAGTGTTGCGCATTGTTTCACATACTTCATGAAAAGAAACATTGCCTGGTGTTGAGGCCTGTAATGGGGAAGCCTGTGCGGCCGCCTTAATGCTCAAGAGTGGCAGCCGCCTCTTTCTGTGCCTTGCTGTTGATGAGTCGGATGATGAGGTTGGAGGTTTTCTTGCCCACCACACTGCTGCCGGCCGCCACGATGGCGGGAACCGTGGCGAGCGACTCCTTCATGGCCTCCCATTTCACCGCCCGCTTGTTGCGTATGCCGGTGAGCGCCTGCTCACCCTGCTGCAAGTAGGTGCGGGTGATGTAGCCGATGCGCAGTGTCATCAGGGCATTCACGGTGCCGTCGAGTGCGGAGCCCACCACCACACCGGGTATTTTGATGCGCCGCAGTATGGAGTAGATGGAGAGACCCTCGGTGTCGGTCATCTGTGCGTCGAACCCTATGTCGTCGGGGTCTACGTTCACCGCATCGGCGTCGGCGGCATCGCCGGCCACCGCATCGCCCACCGCATCGGCACTGTCGCTGTGCAGGTCGCCGAAGTCGAACGGTGCCACGGCGGCCGTCTTCATCAGCGCCTCCGACATGGCATAGGTAATCAGCGCCGTGGTCAGGATGTCGCGGTATATTTTGAAGAGCTGCCGGTTGTTGGGCCGGAATCCGGATGCCAGCACCAAGCTTTCAATCATCTTGTAGTTGAGCCACATCACGCTGAGGGTGTCGAAGCGGCTGTTTTGCGATACGGCCGTTATCATGAATACCGTCTTGGCCCACTCCCTGATTTGTCCGTTGATGCCCAGGATGCCGTGGCTCTTGTCGCCGTCGTAGCGCAGGGCCACCTCTTGCCGCACCACCTGCAGCAGTTGGGCCCGACTGCCCGAGGCATGGAGCAGATTGTTCTCGAGCGCTTGCCTATGCTCCTTGCGCAACTGTGCGTCTTCTATGAATCCGCAGTGGCCGGCCAGTCGTTTGCCGTAGTCTTTCAACTGTTCCTCGGTGGCCTCTTCGTCGACAGCCAGTGCCGGGAAGGCCGGTGTGTGGTGTATGCGCCACAGGGGCAGCAGCACGAAGTAGGCCAGCACTCCGCCGATAAGTCCGTAGAACACCCATTCCATCCACCACAGATGGCTGACGGCGGCTATTTTCTCTCCCACGATGATGATGTTGCCCGTGACCATCAGGGCCAGCAGCCCCAGGAAGAGGCAAACGATGATGATAAGATTGCGTTTCATATCTGCAGGATTGTTTTTTGCAATGCTTCTTTCAGTTTTTCCAACTCCAGAGTCTCCTCGTCGAAGGCTTCTTTGTCGGCGATGATGTCGTTGAGTACGGTGTCGCGGCTCTGCTGCCAGTAGCGGAGGCAGGTCTCGCCATAATCGGCGGCCGCACTCTCCAGACACAGGTTCACCTGGTCGAGCAGGGGTTTCACGGCACCGCCTTCCTTGGCGATATACCCTTCTGTATGGCCGGAGTCGCCCGCTGCCGATCCGGCCAGGCTTTCGGCCGTCTTGTTGATGTAGCTTACCACATCCTCGGCCGAGTGTCCGCCGAAACGGGCCACAATCATGGGTATCATGGTCTTGTAGGGGATGAGAAGCCTCAGGTCGATACCCTCAGAGAGCGAAACCGACGGAATCGTATCAAGAGCGATGCGCTCGATATCGATTTTCGCTGGTTGCGCGCCGCAAGCTACCACCGCCTCCTTGATATCGCCGATGCGGCTTTTGCAGGCCAGGTAGAGCGCCTCTTCTTTTTGGTCGAGCGACAGCACCCTGCCCAGCGAGGCGGCGATGCTGTTCTCGCATTCGGCGATGAAATCTTCCACGATGCCCCTTGCGGCGGCGTTTCCTGTATGGTTGTTGCTGGTATCGACGAGGGCAATGCGCCGCCGTGCCTCATCGCGCACAATGGCGTTGAGCACCGCATAGTCTACCGTCACCGGTGGCAGACAGGAAAGAAGGTCGGGCGCACCCGCGGTCTTGGCAAACTCGCTCTCAGCATGCTTGTAGCGCTCTGCGAGCAGTGAGCGGCGGGCGGTTTCCTGGTCTATGGCGGCCAGGGTTTTCTCTATCTGCTGTCGGGTGCGGCTCAGGCACACATGCAGCCGCATGGCATCGCGCCGGTTTATCACGCGGTCGTAGAGCACCCCCTCTATCCGCTCGTATTCGGCTGTTTCACGGGCCAGTGCCGGGGTGGCGGCATAGGCCGGCTTGCGTCCGTCGTGCACCATGCCCAGGTTGATGCTGAAGCATTGGCGCTCGTCGATGTTGAAACCCTGTTTGCGTATTTCGTTGATGGCAAACTCCTTCTGGTCTTGTGCTGTGGCGGCCCGTTCCGCTTCCGGCCGCCACCACGACGAGTCGAACACATTGTGAATCAGGCACACCGGCACATCCTTGTTGTTGTCGGCCAGCTTTTTGAGAAACTGTCCCGATACCTTCGAGATGGCCGAATTGGAGCTTTGCACGAAGATAATCAGGTCGGCGCGCTGTGCGATGGTGTCGTATACGGGATTGTCGATGTTGGCATACTCGCCGTCGAAGCCCGGCATGTCGATGATGAACACATCCTGCTTCATCAGTTTGCCGCCCGGGGTGGTGATGGAGGTGAGCAGCGTTTCCGACGAGAGACTCTCTTTCAGTCCGAGTTCCACCTTTTCCTTGATGTTTTCAGGTGTAAGGTCGAACTGGCTCTTCTTGATGCTGTGGAGCGAGGCCTCTTTCTCTATGCCGCGCAGGGTGTCGATGATGGCGTCGATTTGTTCCACCCGGTTGGTGGGTTCCTCGCTGGTGAACACGGTTATTCGGCACTCCTCGCCGGCTCGGCGCTGCGAGATGATGGAGGGGCGCACCGTGCATTCCAGAAAATGGGTGGGACTGACGTAGGCATTGGCTATTAAGTTGACCAATGTGCTCTTGCCCGACTTCACCGGCCCCACCACAAGCACGATGAACGAACCGTTCTCATACTCTCTGGAACGGTTTTCTGCCTTGGTGAGTTGGGCCATGACGGGTGCGATATGGCCGATGGTCTTATTGTATTCACCGGCGAGGCGTGTGATTTCCCGGCTCACGATGGCACTCTTGTTGAGCAACCTGTTTTCTTCTTGTGTCATGGTGAAGGAGGTTTAGGGCTGAAAAAAGAGAATGTCTGTTTATCTCAGTTGGAGAGCGGCATTGTCTTGCTGGGTGGTAGTGAAGACTTCCAGCAGCATGGGCCGCTCCTGTCCGTCGGAGAGTAGGGCGTCGATGCCCTGCTTGGCGCTTGTCATGTCGTGGGCCTGCTGATAGCCGATGCCCCACTGTGCGCAGATGCCCTGTGCCGTGGCATGGTGGGCACCTGAAATCACGGTGCTGGCGGCAGGACTGGCCTCCAGACCCGGCAGCCGGCTGAAAATGCCTCCACAGCCGTTGTTGAGCAGTAGGAGGCGGAGTCGGCCGTCCAATAATTCGGGCCAAAGCGCATTCTGGTCGTAGAAGAAACTGAGGTCGCCGGTCACACAGAGCACCTTGTCGGGGCAGGCCAAGGAAAAACCGGCGGCCGTGGAAATGCTTCCCTCTATGCCGTTCACGCCGCGGTTGCACCAGATGTGGTGGCGGGCATAGCGGATGCCCAGCCTGACGGCCGAGCTGTTGGCGTAGTGGGTCTGCCAGCCGGTGCCGGAGCCTAATTGCTGCTCCAGATACTGCACCACGGCGGCTTGCGAGTAAGGTAAGGTTTGGTTATTCAGCTGTGCGGCCACCTGCTTCTCGGTTGTCTGCCACAGGTGTGAAAAGCGGGTCTGCTCATCGGAATCGTTTCCGCTGTCGCAACAAAACTCTTCGGCCATACGGCGCAGCACGACAGCAGGTGCGCCCTCTATGAGTGCTGTGAGATGCTCGAAGGTGTCGGGCATGCTGCCGTCGGTCTCCACGCGCCACTGCTCGCTGTCGTTCAGTGTTCTCAGATAGCGTTTCAGGGGTTTGCTGACCAGTGTGCCGCCCAGATAGACAATCAGGTCGGGTCGGGCCTCGGGCACTGTGCTGAGTCGGGCCGCCACCTCGTCGGGATGGGCCACACCGCCCTCCACGCCGCTCAGTGCCTCGTGCACAATTACTGCCTCCTGGCCTATGCGGCGCATTACGTCGGGCTTCAACCGGTGGGGCGGCATTTGTCCCACTACCACCATCCGGCGGTGCGCCTGCCGCCACCGTTCGGCCAGCGGGGTGAGGTCGGGAGCGGCTTGTCGAGCGGAGAGGCAGTCGACGATGCGTTCATGGGGCAGTTGGGGTGTGTTGAAGCCGAAGAGCGGTTCGCTCAGCGGCACATTGATATGCACGGGGCCGCAGCCGCCGCGCCACAAGGCGGTGAGCGCCTCGTTGATGAGGCGGTTGGTATGCCAGTGCCCTTCTTCGTCATCGCGTTCTGGCAGTGAGACGGCGCAACGTACCCATCCGCGCAGCGCATCGGGCTGAGGCAGGGTCTGTCCGTCGAGTTGTCCTATCCATGCACCCGGCCGGTCGGCCGATATCACCACCACCGGCACATGTTGGAAGGCGGCCTCCACCACGGCGGGCAGCACGCCCAGCAGTGCGGAGCCCGATGTCACGCACACGGCCGCCGCCTCTCCGGTGGCCTGTGCCAGTCCGAGGGCATAGAAGCCGGCACTGCGCTCATCGGTCACCCCGTAGCACTGTATGTGCGGGCACTGCTCCAGGTTGTGCACGATAGGAGCGTTGCGGCTGCCCGGACACACCACCACATGGCTCACTCCGTGGTTCACGAGCAGGGCGGTCAGGATGTTTACGCTGGGATGGTCGGAATACATGGTCGGGATTGATACGAATTCTTTCTTATTCTTCCAGAAGAGCCCTCATGGTGTGCAGTTTGGCTTCGGTTTCATCCCATTCCTGCTTCATCATGCTGTCGGCCAGCAGACCGCCGCCGGCGAAGAGGCTGTAGCCGTCGCTGTCGATGCGCATGCAGCGCAGGCTCACATAGAGATGGGTGCCGGCCTCAGGGTAGAGCGGACCGGCAAAACCGCTGTAGTAGCTGCGAGAGGCATACTCATTGCGCAGGATGAAGTCGCGTGCCGCATCTTTGGGCACACCGCACACTGCGGGGGTGGGGTAGAGCGTCTGCAACAGGTCGCCCAGGTGGCTGCAGTCGGGCAGTGTGAAGGCGAAGTCGCTGCGCAGGTGCACCAGGTCGCCGGCCCGCATGGTGTAGGGGCCGTGCTCGTGGAGCGAGGAGGCATAACGTTCCAGACATTCGGTGATGTAGGTCGACACGAAGCGCTGCTCCTGGATGTCCTTGATGCCCCACCGTATGTCGGGATTGCTGTGGGCGGGTGTGCTGTGCCCCTCAATGGAGGGCGGCACATCGAAGTTGAGCTGCTGCCCGGTGAGCCGCATGGTGCCGGCCAGCGACATGGTGCTCCATTCCTTCTCTTTGCCGCTCAGCAGTATCTCGGGTGTGGACATGAGCCAGGTTCCTCCGCAGCGGGTCGATATCAGGGCGATAAAGAGGCGTGGATAGGCCTGACAGGCCTTTAGAAACAGCTGCAAGGGTGAGAGGCCGGCCTTTATCGGTTCGCGTGCCTGCCGTGCCAGCACTATCTTGGAGAACTCGCCCTGCAGGATGTGCGAGTGGAAGTTGGCGAAATCGATGGAGTAGTGGCGCAGGTCGCCCTGCAGCGGCCGTTCGGTGGCGGGCCGTCCATGGGTATGGGCACTGATGAAGGCGGCCACGCTGCTCCCCCCGGTCAGTTGGAGGACGGGCAGCGTCACCGTCATGTCGGGCTGCAGCAACAGGTAGGGATGCTGCTTGTCGGCGCTGAAAGGTGCCATCACGAATCCCTCGCGTCCGTTGAGCGAGGAGCAGGAGGGCAGTTCGTCGGGCTCGCCTGTGGTCTGGGCCATGAAAGTGGCCTCTTGGCTGTAAGGCAGCCGGTAGAGAGCGTAGGCTGGCATGGTATTATTCCTCAGTTGTTTTCTTGGGAGTGATGATATAGTTGGTCACCTGGACGGTGCTGATGAGCTCGCCGGCGGTGTTGGTGATGTCGACGCACCACACATGCAGCTGGCGTCCTTTCTGCACCAGACGGGCGGTGGCGGTCACGGTGTCGCCCTCGGAGACGGCCTTCACATGACTTCCGCTCACGCTGATGCCCACGCAGATGCGTCCCTCGCAGAGTGCCGATGACCCCACACCGGCCACATTCTCGGCCAGTGCGAGTGAGGCTCCTCCGCTCAGAAAGCCGAAGGGCTGTCGGTTGCGTTCGTCCACCTTCATGCGTGCCACGCAGATGTCAGGCTCGGGTGTGGAGATGAATTCCATTCCCAGGGCGGTGGAGAGATTGGGCTGCCGCTCCACCATGTCTCTTATTTTATCTACATTCATGTCTTGTTTCTCTTGTTGTTGCTAATTTGTTTCTGTATGGTTGTGATTGCGGTCATTCCATGTGGCGGGTGTCCCACCGCAGCACTTTCGTGCCGCAGGTCATGTAGAGCATGCTGCCTTGCAGACGCATCCGCTCGGGGTCGATGGTGAGGTGTGCCTTTGGCAAGCCGCTCTCATGCACTATCCAGTAGTCGGGCTGTTGTCCGTCCTCATCGGGAAAGAATCCGGTGAGCACATTGTTGTTCCACCTCGCCATGGGCCAGTATACGTTTTCAGCCTGGTAGTCGTCTTTTATTTCCAAGTCGCGCCCCACCACCAGCATCTTCCCCTTGTCGGTGGTCACGATGCAGTGGTCCTGGTCGTAATGCAGGGGGGTGAGCACCTCATCGTTCTTACGGAAGGCGTAGAGCGTATCGGTGGGCATGGAGGTCAGTTGGCCGTAGGCCTTGCTGTCCCATGGTTTGATGTTCACCACCGAGTCGTTGAGCAGCTGGTAGGCCAGTCCGTCGTCGAACATCAGGAAGGCCCCCTGCGGTGTGATGCAGGCGCGCTCAATGTTGTCTTTTTTCATGGAGAGTTGGCAGAACGACAGTTGCTCTCCGGTTTCTGCGTCGAAGGAAGCGAGGAAGGGCCTTCCCGATTTCTTTACCGTCTGACCGCCCAGCAGGGCGAATCCGTAGTTGAGCATGTAGATATGCTGCTTGTCGTGGAAGAGTCTGGAGAACGACGCTGTCCGGGGCGGGAATTCGTACCCCCATATTTTCTCGGCATTGGCGTCGAGACAAAGCAGACTGTCACGGTCGGCCACGTAGTAGCGTCCCTCATGGTGCACCACATTGGAGCAGGTGTGCGAGAGTGTGGTGCTCTGAACATAGGGCACATAGTAGGGTGTATAATAATGCATCCCGGCCATGGCACCCATAGCGCCCATGGCCACACCCTGCAGCAGTCCCATGCCGATTTGTGCGAGAACGGCACTGCCGCTGGTCACACCGGTTTTCAGACTGTACTTGAGCATTCGGCCCGATTTCACGTCGATAAACTGCAGGTCGTCGGCCACCACGAGCAGGGTGGTGTCGTTCACGGTGGTCATGTCATCCCACCCCCAGTTGGTTGTATGTTTTACCTTGCCTTCCCAAAGCAGTTGGCCGGTGGAGATGCGGTAAGCCTGGACCTTCGAGCCTGTGGCGGTTTTATAGCCCAGCACAATGTCGAGCGAGTCGCTTACTAGCAGGGCCTGCAGCTTGATGTCCCATCGCTTCTTTCCGTTTTCGTAGTCGAGCAGGCACAGATGGCTGTCGCCGGTTTTGGCGAAGAGCACGCCGTGGCGTGTCAGACTGATGTCGAAGAGCCGGCTGATGGCCCTGCGGCGCTGCTGGTCGGTCAGCTTTCCGTAGCCATAGAGCGTGGTGTTCAGGGGTATGCTCCATTTCACCTTGTCGGTGTTTTGGTCATAAAGCATCAGTGTCCCTTTGTCCTCGTCTTCTTTGCGTGGCATGAGCAGCGCCATATAGCGGTTGTCGGGCGATACATAGATGTTGGCCGCTGCCGTAGGCAGACTGATGGCCGCAGCCGTCAGTTGCTCTCCGTCGGGGGTGGTGGCGAAGGTCAGCGTGTCAGTACCTGCGGCTGCCAGTTTCATGGCTGTCAGCCACAGCAGCAATATATGCAGCAGTTTCATGAAGTCTAACCCTCCTAAAAACTTTCCGTCTCTTATTTTTTGTCGTAGGCGTGCACGGGATAGTCGACGGTGTAGTGCAGTCCGCGGCATTCCTTGCGTTCTATGGCCCATCGTGTGATGAGGTATCCCACATTTATCATGTTGCGGAGCTCGCAGATGTCCTTGCTGGCCTTGACGCGCTTGAAGAGGGCCTCGGTCTCCTCATAGAGCATGTCGAGGCGGGTCCAGGCGCGTTTCAGTCGAAGGTCGCTGCGCACGATGCCCACATAGTTGCTCATTACCTCGCCCACTTCCTTCACGCTCTGCGTGATGAGCACATGCTCCTCATTGGTCATGGTGCCCTCGTCGTTCCACTCCGGTATCTTGTCGTTGAAGCTGTATTCATCGATGTGCTGCAGCGAGTGGCGTGCGGCGGCGTCGGCATAGACCACAGCCTCGATGAGCGAGTTGGAGGCCAGTCGGTTGCCGCCGTGCAGTCCTGTGCAGGAGCACTCGCCGATGGCGTAGAGGCGGTTGATGCTCGAGCATCCGTTCAGGTCTACCTTGATGCCGCCGCACATATAGTGTGCAGCGGGGCGCACCGGTATGTAGTCGGTCGTGATGTCGATGCCGATGGAGAGGCATTTCTGGTAGATGTTGGGGAAGTGGTGGCGGGTCTCGGCGGCATTCTTGTGGGTCACGTCCAGACACACATGGTCTATGCCGTGTATCTTCATCTCCTTGTCGATGGCACGCGCCACGATGTCGCGCGGGGCGAGCGAGAGGCGCTCGTCGTATTTCTCCATGAACGACTCTCCGTTGGGCAGGCGCAGGATGCCGCCGTAGCCGCGCATGGCCTCGGTGATGAGGTAGGCGGGGTGGCTCTCGCCGGGGTTGTAGAGGGCGGTGGGGTGGAACTGCACGAACTCCATGTCCTGCACGGTGCCCTTGGCGCGGTACACCATGGCCTCGCCGTCGCCGGTGGCTATCACGGGATTGGTGGTAGTCTGGTACACGGCGCCGCAGCCGCCGGTGCACATGAGCGTCACCTTGCTCAGGTAAGTGTCCACTTTCTGCGTGTCGGGGTTGAGCACATAGGCGCCGTAGCACTCTATGTCGGGGGTGCGTCGTGTCACCTCGATGCCCAGGTGGTGCTGGGTGATGATTTCCACGGCGAAGTGGTTTTCCTTGACCGTAATGTCGGGATTGGCACGCACGGCGGCCATCAGTCCGCGCTGTATCTCCGCGCCGGTGTCGTCGGCGTGGTGCAGGATGCGGAACTCTGAGTGTCCGCCCTCGCGGTGCAGGTCGAAGGAGCCGTCTTCTTTCTTGTCAAAGTTGACGCCCCACTGTACCAGTTCCTTTATCTGGCTGGGTGCGTTGCGCACCACCTGCTCCACAGCAGCGCGGTCGCTGATGTAGTCGCCGGCTATCATGGTGTCTTCGATGTGTTTGTCGAAGTTGTCCACGGCCAGGTTGGTCACTGATGCCACACCGCCCTGTGCGAACGAAGTGTTGGCCTCGTCGAGCGATGTTTTGCAAATCATGCACACTTTGCCCTTGTGGGCGCGTGCTATTTTCAGCGCATAGCTCATGCCGGCCACTCCAGCGCCGATAATAAGGAAGTCATATTTGTATATCATAGTACGATGATGTATGTGTCCTTCTTGGAACGTGCAAATTTAAGCAATTATTGCGAAAACGTGTCGAACAGCACGGTTTTTTGCATTTTTTTGCGCATAGCAGTAGGGTGGGGTCAGAATCCGGTCCACGTCTGCCGCCACAGCTGGCGGGCCATCTCGTCCCATCTGAGGATGGTGGCGCCGAAGAAGTCGGCGGCGTAGCCGTTGAGCATCTGCTCCGCCTTCTTGGGGTCTTGCTGCTGCAGTTGCTGCCAGGTGTCGCTCACGAACGGCAGTTCGCGCTGCCCCTTCTCGATGAAGTAGTCGCGCAGCGGCTCCAGGGTCTTGCGGTAGGTACCCCAGCGCACGGTGGCCAATCGGTTGGCCTTGCGGAAGTGCCAGAGGGCGGCGTCGTCGCGATCGGTGTGCTGTCCGCAGGTCTGCAGCAGCCGGGGCAGTTGGGTGGTGCCGCAGAAGATGGGGAAGCGCGGACTCTCTCCTGGATTGTCGAGTGCCACCCATGCCACGCCGCCCACCTCGTCGGGCAGCCATGACCGCAGTTGTATCACGGTGCTGTAGGCGCACCAGGGCACGCTCACGGTACGAATGTTTTTCATCACCGAGTCGCCCATAGCGTAGTACATGTTGATTTCATCGGGCCGCATCCAGGGGTTGGAGAAGGGCGACACGATGCTGTCGGGTTCCGTTTCCACCACTTTCCCCTCTTTGTCTTTCCGTTTGAGGTTGGGCAGTTTGTGGCGGCCGCTCAGGTTTTTCGGTGTGCCCTCATAATAGCTGCCCAGCAGGCGCATCACCTGTTCTGCGCTCACTTTCTGGTCGGGCCGCACGCTGAGGGGCAGTTCGGCCACGGTGTCGCAGAGATGTAGCGAGGGAGCCAGCTGGTCCATGATATACCATTCGCGCACGCTGTAGTTCTTCTTCTCGCCGAAGTAGTTGCCGCCGCTGTACACTTTCCAGAAGCAGAACTCCTCCTTCCCGTCCCACAGTTTGAGTTTCTTGGCCACGTCGAACACATTGTCGGAGGCCATGTAGCGGTCGGTGTCGGCAAGGTCGAGCCGGGAGATACGGCTGATGTTGGCCGACACGGCTATCTCGTCGTCGGGGATGCGCACGGCCGCCCACACGCCGCCTGTCTTCTTCGGTCCCTCGCCGAACACCTCGAATATCCACACCTCGTTCTTGTCGGCTATGGTGAGGCACTCGCCGCTGTCGCCGTAGCCGTACCGCTTCACCAGGTCGCCCATCAGCCGTATGGCCTCGCGGGCGGTGGCGCAGCGTTCCAGGGCTATGCGCTCCAGTTCCTCTATCATAAACATGCCCTTTTTGTTCTGCAGGGTGTCTCGGCCGGAGATGGTGGTCTCGCCGATGGCCAGCTGTTTCTCGTTGAGGCAGGGGTAGGCCGTGTCGAGATAGCGATAGGTGTGGCGCACCTGCGGTATCACACCCTTGCGGTACATCTTGGTGCTGTCTTGAGCGCTCTGCGTGTGCATGCGTCCGTCGTAGATGGCTGTCACGGTGTCGCGCTCATAGTCGCGTGCGGGCACCACCTGCATCCAGGTGCGGTACCAGGAGTCGCAGGTGTGCGAGGTCATGACGGAGCCGTCGGCCGAGGCTTTCTTGCCCACCATGATACTGGTGCACGACATGGGGTAGCGGGTGCCCCACTGCGGTTCTTCGTTGTCCTGCGCAAAGCTTTGGGCGGGCAGGAGCAGGCACAGTGCTGCTGAGAGAAAGAGAGTTCTTTTCATTGGGTATCTGATTTTTTGTTATGGTTTCCGTTTCATTTCCGGCACATCGAACAGCCCCGTCACATACCGGTCGAGGTCGGGTTCGAAGAATCCCTGGCGGCTGCGCACAAAGTCCATGAGGCGGGAGAAGGTGATGTCGTTGGCCAGCAGTTCCGGGTTGCCGAAGAGCAGCAGGTGCTCCCTGGCGCGTGTCATGGCCACGTTGAGTTTGCGGTCTATGATGCAGCCGTCTTCCTCGAAGACATTGCTGGTGAGGAAGTCGAGCTGGTAGAAGTGCTGTATGGTGAATCCGTAGAGGATATAGTCGCGCTGACTGCCCTGGAACCGCTCTACCGTGTCGATGGTGATGCCGCGCAGGGCGTCGATGCCGCTCCTTTCGATGTATTTCCTCACTTCGGCTATCTGGTTGCGGTAGGGCACGATTACGCCCACGGTGTCGGTAGCCGAGAAATGGTCTTTCTCCATTTCGTATATCCGCAGCACCGTGGCGGCTATGGCCTGCGCCTCGTGGGTGTTCACCTTTTCCGACACACTGTCTTGTGGCGGCGCCACGGCTATGAAAGCGATGCGGCGTGTGGCGAGCAGGTTGTCTATGCCGTTGTGTCCCTGTCCCTGTGCGGGCAGCATCTTGTCTTGGTGGGGCAGTGGCACCACCTGCAATTGACCGTTGTAAAAGGCATCGTTGGGAAAGATGGCGATGTCCTGGTGCATGCGTCCCTGCTTGGTGAGCATGTACACCACATCGGGATTGCCGCGGTAGCGCTTGAGCAGGCGCTCGAAGAGCGACAGGCGGCAGTTGGTCAGGCAGATGTCGTTGAGCAGTCTGTCGTGCACCTCCGACTCCTCTTCCTTCTGCTGCACCACAGCGGGCAACTGCTTGTGGTCGCCTATGAGCACGATTTTACGTATGGCGCTCCTTCCGCTCTCGTCTGTAGCACTGAGTATCCCCATCAGGTGCGGCTCCAGAATCTGCGAGGCCTCATCGATGATGGCCAGGCTGAACTGCTTCACCTTGAAGAAATTGGCGTTGGCGTTGAAGGTGGAGGTGGTGCCCACGAAGATGCGCGTGCGGGCCACCCTCTCCTTGAGGGCCGTCACAGAACCGCACTCCCGTACTTTGGCGTCGAGCAGATATGGCCGGTAGCGCTCCTCGCACGAGAAGCGGCTCCCGATTCGTATGAAGTCGAGTTCCTCCTCCACCAGTTTGCTGCAAATCTCGTCGACGGCGCGGTTGGTGTAGGAGAGCAGCAGCACACTGGCCTCCTCGCTCCGCAGTTCCTCCTTGAGCGTGTTCACCAGTCCGTAGGAGGTCTTGCCGGTGCCCGGCGGTCCGATGATGAGGAAGAGGTCTTGTGCCTGCCGCACTTTCAGGGCCAGGGTGTTGAAAGGGCCGTAGTCGCCCCGCAGGGTGAGCGATGGGTCGGTCAGGGGCGGGCGTTGCAGCAGGAGCAGGTCTCTGCGCTCCTGGGGAGCAGAGAGGAAGGCGTGCATGCCGCGGTAGAGTGCCCCATACGATGACTCGAAGAAGTCGTGCTCGATGGCCCATTTCTTTTTCCCGTTGTGCCAGAACACATGGCTGTTCACCTGCATGGCGCGCAGGCTCAGGGTGATTTGCTCTTGTCCTATCTCCTGCAGGGTGGCACGAAACACCATGGTGCGCCGTGCGTCGGGCTCTGTTCCCTCGTCGTAGGGATACAGTATCACGATGTCGCCGGTTCTGAAGTTGGATATGTCGCTGTCGGGCCGTTGGGCGAACCGCAGGGTTACACTTTCCACTCTGTCTTGGCTGTCGGCCGTGGGATTCACCAGTTCCAAGTCGCAGTAGATGTTGCCGTTGAGCAGTTTGGTGTCCAGCGGACTGTTCCATTTGTCGGCGAATCCGGAGCTCTCCTTGGTCTGATTGCCCACCTTGGCCATGAGATGCTCCGTGGCCAGGAAGGTCATGAAACGGTGATAGTAGGCCCGCTCCAGTGCAGAGGCCCGGTGCAGGGGTTGCAGCAGTAGGGTCAGGTCTTTGCGGGTCCATTCCTCCCAGAGGCGCCCCTTGGCTTTCCGGATGTTCAGACTGTCGGGTGTCAGCGTGTCGAGCACGGTCATGGCACCGTGGGTGTAGCTGAACTCGGCGGCTACCGTCTCATTGCGCAGTTTCATGGCTTCGAAGATGAGCTGAGGGGCAAAGCCCAGGGGCAGCAGTCCGTTCAGATATTTCGAATAGAGCAGGAAGGCGTGCAGATTGCGTTGGTTCTTCTCATACTGCTCGCGGTAGTTGTATCTCAACAACAACATGTAGAGCAACAGCTGCACATAGTGCTGCTCTTTATGCACAGGGGTGTCGGGGTCTCTTTGCGGCCATCCGCTCTTGCCCGACTTCTGCTCTATCACCACTTTCTGGTCCAGTTGGAGGAAGTCCATGCGTCCCTGCAGCCCCAGCATCTCTGAGAAGAAGGAAGGCTCCACCATAATGTCGGTGGCATTGAAGCGGATGTGGTCGGCGTTCAGCAGTTGGGGCAGGGTGGTGGAGAGCAACCGCTGTATGTTGCGCTGCTGGGTCTGTGCCTGGGCGTGGAAGTCGGCGTCGAGGGTGGTGGTGAGCAGTCCCACAGCATTGGAGGCGAAGAATTTCTCCACACTCTCCCTGTAGGAAGGCTTCTGTGTCTGCAGTGCCTCGTCGAGCAGTTGGCTGGCCATGTTGCCCAGTAGGATGGCCGAGCTGTTTGGGGCCGGCTTTATCTTGTTGATAAGGTGCACCAGGTGCGAGTGGGCATAGGATTCAAAACATCCCGCCACAGCCGAGATGTCGACCAGGTAGTCGGGTTCATAAACTATCAGTTCGGGATAGAGCACCCCGTCTTTTTCCTTGGGCCGCACCAGATTGAGCTGGCTGTCTTCGTGGAGCAGACTGTGCAGGTAGCTCCAGTCCCACTCGCTGTATACGGCGTGCTCGCTGGCGCCCCCGTAGGACACCTTCACCTCTTCGGCGTCTTCCGTGTCGGCGTCGGCGTAGAGATAGGTGGCGTCCCAGCGGTTCACGATGACCCGCAGGTATTCGGCTTTCAGGGCTCCCCGCTCTCTCTTGCGCGGTTGGGGAAAGTGTATCTCGAGCAGACTGGGAACGGGCGTCTGGAACACTAGGGCCACAAACTGACACACGGCTTTCCAGTCGTGTAGGAAATTGGCGGCCATTGTCTCCTCGTCGGTTTCCTGCAGCCGGCGCAGATGCACGCGCGCTTCGTTCACGGTGGCCCGCAGCGCTCTCGGTGCATGATGCTCTTTGAGCAGGTAGTCGGTCTTGGCAAAGGGGCCGTTGAACCGTACACCAGCCATCCGGGTCTTTTGGTCGAGGGTGATGAGGAACACACGGTTCAGGGTGCGGTAGGCCATCGCGTAGTGGGGCAGCCGCCGCAGACTGTCTTGCAGTTCGCCGAAGAGACTGGCGGCTACTTCCTGTTCGTAAAATCTTTGTTCTGCCATGGTGCTGTTTTTCGTCGTATAGGGTCGAAGGTCTGGTTAGGGCTTCCCTCCTTAATTCTCTGAGAAATAGTGTGAGTTTTGGCAACAAAGATAGACAATAATCTTCTATTTGTGAACCGTTTTTGCTCAAATCTTCCTTTTTTTGTTAATAATCACCGTCTCCTCACATATATTCTTGCACTATAAAATATTATTATGTATATTTGCGGAACAAGCGTGACGATGGCAATTATCATCCAGCCTTATAAATCTTAATTCTCCATAAACCGCACCACAATCCATGAAGAGACCACAGGCTGCTATTCTTGATGTTAGAAATATAAACAAATACACCAAAGAAAAATTACCACTCAATTCTGCAGGTGTATTGAGTCATGAACTTTTTGAGCAATACTTGATACAACAAGAAGGTATGGGAATACCTAAAGCCCACAAAATTGCTTCAGCCAATGAGTCAAGAATAGTCCCAAGTAATATACCTAAAGATAGAAGGACTGTTGACTATAAAAAAGGCGAAATGCATGTAGAAGCATATACTCCTTATAATTCAAAGTTAACACATTCTATTGATATAGTATTTTATCGAAACAACATTAAAGATATTTCATTTATTAAATATTGAATATTGATATGAATAATTACATTTTAAGTATCTTTTTACTTTTAACACCGATATCAGCGTTTTCCCAACAAACAGATTCCTATGTGGATTCTCTTTTTTACAAAAATATAGAAGAACTATATGAAAAATGCAATAAGAAAATCTACTATGATCCTATAAGTGATAACAGAAGAGATTTATATGTTTTTTTAAATATATTCTGCGATATTTCGCAATTAGACATCATAGGTATTTGCTATCAGCCTCCTAGAACTAATTATGATAAAATTAGGAAATTAGAAGAATGGTATAAGATTTATGGTTGCTGCATATCAAAACAAGATTATTTGGGATTAAGACGGATTGCTGATGATATTGAATCATTCGATTCGCTTGATGATTATATAGAATATCAGCAGGAGATATATGAAAGAATTGAAAGGAAAATTGCTGATTATAAACATCTACGGCAACCTTAAGGCTTGTCACAACCAAGTTTAAAGCTGCATAGGGGACATTGCTACCCCAAAAAGTGTGACTGATTGAGGGAAAAAACGACCGCCTGACAGCCGAAAGGCTCCAAGCCGCATTTTAACTAATTCTTGACTTTTCCGGAAATATGTTGTACCTTTGCCGTAGCAATTAAATAGGAAATTCTTCCGATTTTTCACCATTCCACAGTGTCGGGGGGATTTTTATTGTCCACAACAAAGATGTAAATTTTATATCGCGTTGAAAAACAGATAGTTATAAATAGTAATAATATTTAACGACAGTCCCTATGTTATTGGGCGACAACACTGTTATTGGAGGAGCGGTTTCCGGCTCTATGCAGCCTGGGGAGTTGCGCTATGCCGTGGTGGATGTAGAGGTGGGAGCCGACCAGCGCATTCACGACATCGGTGCCCTGCGTCCCGACGGTGCTGTCTTTCATGAAGCGTCGCAGAACCGATTGTTGCATTTTCTGCAGGGTTCCGACTATCTTTGCGGGCACAATATCGTGCATCACGACGCCCTTTATCTCTTTGGCGACGGGCCAGTCCCATATAAATTGGTCGACACACTCTATCTCTCGCCTTTGCTCTTTCCGGAGCGGCCCTATCACCGGCTGCTGAAAGATGACAAACTGCTGACTGAGCAAGTGAACAACCCAGTGAACGACTGTGAGAAGGCACATGACCTGTTGCAGGACGAGATAGCTGCCTGGCACCGGTTGCCCGCTGCCAAACAGCAAATCTATGCATCACTGCTGCGGGGACAATCCGAATTTGAAGGTTTCCTGAGTATGGTTGGCGCTGAGAATGGTTCAGAGGAGTTGTCCGCGCTTATCGTAAGCACCTATGAAGGCAAGATATGCCAGCATGCCGACTTGTCGATGCTCATCGGTGAGCATGCTGTGGAGCTGGCCTATGCCCTGGCACTTGCCGACACCTCCGACTACCGCTCTGTCACCCCCGGATGGGTGCTTCACAACTATCCCGGTGTGGAGCATGTGGTGCGCTTGTTGCGTCATACCCCTTGTTCCCAAGGGTGCCCCTATTGCAACCGACGGCTCGACCTGCACCACAATCTGAAGGAGCTTTTCGGCTACGACCGGTTTCGTACCTACGAGGGCGAGCCGCTGCAGGAGAAGGCGGCCCGCGCTGCCGTCGACGGAAAATCGCTGCTGGCTATCTTCCCCACTGGCGGCGGCAAGTCGCTCACTTTCCAGTTGCCCGCCCTGATGGAAGGCCGCACGGTGCATGGACTGACCGTGGTCATCTCGCCTCTCCAGTCGCTGATGAAAGACCAGGTCGACAATCTGGCTGAGCGCGGCATAGCCGATGCCGTCACCATCAACGGCTTGCTCGATCCCATCAGCCGTGCCAATGCCATACAGCGTGTGCAGGAGGGCGAGGCCTCGCTCCTATACATTGCTCCCGAGATGCTCCGCTCCAATACGATAGAGCGCATACTCCTGTCGCGCCATGTGGTGCGTTTTGTCATCGACGAGGCCCACTGCTTCTCTTCATGGGGGCAGGACTTCCGGGTCGATTATCTTTATATAGGACGGTTTATCCGCTCCTACCAGCAGAAGAAGAGATGCCCGCATCCCATTCCTGTATCATGTTTTACGGCCACCGCCAAGCAAAAGGTAATACAAGACATACGCGACTATTTCCGTACCACCCTTGGACTGCATCTGGAGCTCTTTGCCTCCTCGGCCACGCGCACCAATCTGCGCTATTCGGTGATACATGCCGACACTCCCGATGACAAATACCTCAAGTTGCGCTCGTTGGTGGCCGAGGCTGCCTGTCCCACCATTGTCTATGTGTCGCGCACCCGCCGCACCCGTGAGCTGGCCGAGCGCCTGACGCGCGACGGCTACAAGGCACTCCCCTTCAACGGCAAAATGGACAGCGATGAGAAAGTGGCCAACCAGGAAGCCTTTATGTCCGACCAGGTGGGGGTGATAGTTGCTACCTCCGCCTTCGGCATGGGGGTGGACAAGCCCGATGTGGGACTGGTGGTTCACTATGATATCTCGGAGTCGTTGGAGAACTATGTGCAGGAGGCAGGCCGCGCCGGCCGCGACCCCCATCTCAATGCCCGCTGCTATGTGCTCTACAGCGAGAGCGACCTCGACAAGCATTTTATCCTGCTCAACCAGACCAAACTGAGCATCAGTCAGATACAGCAGGTGTGGCAGGCTGTCAAGGCACTCACCCGCCAGCGCAGCCGGGTGTGCTGTTCGGCCTTGGAGATAGCCCGCCAGGCAGGATGGGACGAATCGATCACCGATTTGGAGACTCGTGTGCGCACGGCATTGGCCGCTCTTGAACAAGGCGGCTATTTGGAGCGCGGCAACAATGTGCCCCATGTCTATGCCACCGGCATTACCGTGCGCGACGTGGACGAGGCACGGGCACGTCTCATGCAGTCGGCCCTTTTCCATGCCGATGAGGTGGAGAAAGCCGTGCGCATCATCCGCTCGCTGATTTCAAAGAAACACATTTACAAAGCCCAAGGAGCGGCGGCTGAGTCGCGTATTGACTATCTGGCCGACATTCTTGCGCTCACCAAGAGTGAGGTGGTGTCGGCAGTAGAGCGCATGCGGCAGGAGGGAATCCTGGCCGACAGCCGCGATATCACCGCCTACCTCATGGAGCATGACGACAATGAGAAGAAGGCGCAGGCCCTGCTCAGCCGTTTTGCCCAAATGGAGCGGTTCTTACTGAAGGAAATGCACATAGGCGAACTGCGCGCTTCCTGCCGTCAGCTCAACGACAGCGCTCTGCGCGCCGGGGTGGAAAAATCCACAGAGAAAGACCTTCGCACTCTGCTCTATTTCCTCACAGTGAAGGACTATATCCGCAAGAAGGAAGATGCCGCCCATAACCTGGAGATAAAACTCCAGGCCGACTTGGAGATGCTGACCGAGCGCATGGAGCGCCGGCTCGAGATAAGCCGGATGGTGGTGGAGTGGCTCTACCGGCAGACTGATACAGCCGAGCAAATGGGTGAAAAGAAGGGCAAGCACTACCGGCAGGTGCCGTTTTCTGAGGTAGAGCTCCTGCGCTATGTCCAACAGCACAGACAGTCGCTCTTCGTCCGTGCCGGCGACCTTCAACTGCCGGATATAGAAGAGGCACTTCTCTATCTCTCCAAGATAGGGGCCTTGAAACTCGAAGGAGGTTTTCTGGTGCTGTACAATGCCATGGACATACGTCGTCTAAAAGACAACCGCCGGTATCTGAAAGACGACTATAAGATGCTCGACGAGTTCTACCGCCAGAAGATACAGCAGGTGCACATTGTGGGAGAGTATGCCAATCTGATGGTGAGCGACTACCAAGCGGCCCTGCAGTATGTGAAAGACTATTTCCAGATGGACTACCGCCAGTTCATCAACCGCTATTTCAAGGGCGACCGCGTCAAGGAGATACAGCGGTGCATCACACCTGCCAAGTGGGAGCAACTGTTCGGCCAACTGTCGCCGCGGCAGAAGGAAATCATCAACGACAGCGAGTCGCACTGCATCGTTGTGGCGGCAGGACCCGGTAGCGGCAAGACGCGTGTGCTGGTGCATAAATTGGCCTCGCTGCTCATGCTCGAGGATGTGAAGCACGAACAGCTCCTTATGCTCACCTTCTCCAGAGCAGCCGCCACCGAGTTTAAGGAGCGCCTGCTCGACATGGTGGGAAATGCCGCCCATTATGTCGATATCAAGACCTTCCATTCCTACAGCTTCGACTTGCTGGGACGTATCGGTAATCTTGAAGAGGTGGACAATGTGGTGGAACAGGCCGCCCGGATGATAAAAGACGGATTGGTGGAACGCAGTAAGATAAGCAAGACGGTGCTGGTGATAGACGAGGCCCAGGACATGAGTGCCGATGAATATGCCCTTGTGAAGGCGCTCATGGAGGCCAATGAGGAAATGCGGGTCATTGCCGTGGGCGATGATGACCAGAATATATTCGAGTTTCGGGGTGCCGACTCGCGCTATATGGCCCTTTTGGCGGAGATGCCCTCATCCCGCCTGATGGATATGACCGACAACTTCCGCAGCAGCCGCCATGTGGTGCGGTTTGCCAACGCTTTTGCCTCCTCTATCCACAACCGTCTCAAAAAAGCGCCTGTTGTATCGCGGCGTGAGGAGGAGGGTAGGGTGGAAGTCACCTTCTACCGCTCCAAGGAGATGTATGAGCCGTTGGTGGCCTCCTTGCTCCGCGGCAGAGGGCATGGCACCCAATGTGTGCTTACACAGACCAATGAAGAGGCTACCATGATTCTGTCGGTGCTGCGCAGGCAGGGTGTCAACAGCCAACTCATCCAGTCGACCGATGGGTTCAGTTTTTGGAAGTTGGCCGAGGTGCGCTATTTCCTCCGCCATCTCGGCGTATCGAACGATTCGCTTGTCCCCCTGGAGGTGTGGCAGGAGGCCAAGCTGGTCACCTATGCCAAATATGAGCGCAGCCGGTGCCTGCCTTATCTGAAACGTTGCGTGGAGCAGTTTGAGAAGACCAATCAGCATCTGTACCGTACCGACTTCCGCGAGTTTGTCTTTGAGTCGTCGATTGACGATTTCTGTGAGATTAATGAGGGCGAGGTGATTGTCTCCACCATCCATAAGGCCAAAGGGCGGGAGTTTGACGATGTATACATGCTCATCGCCAACAACTCATCGGTCGACGACCGCTTGCTGCGTCAGTTTTATGTGGGCATGACGCGTGCCCGCAACCGTCTTTTCATTCACACCAATATGGGCTGCTTCCCGCAGCGTGCCGCTGATGTCTGCCGTCTCGATGAACAGTCTTATTCCTATCCTTCGGAAATTGTGCTGCAGATGGGCATGCGCGATGTGAGTCTGGGTCATTCTCTGGCGTTCAAACGTGATGTCCTGGCCTTGCAGCCGGGCGACGCATTATGCTACAGCGGTGATGTTCTCTATGACAGGGCCGGACATCAGGTGGCGTGGCTGTCGAACCGTATGCGCGATGCTTTGGCCGATTGGCGCAGCAAGGGGTATCACGTCGCTTCCGTCACCGCTGCCTTTATCGTATCGTGGAAGCCGCAGGATGCTGCAAAAGAGGAGCCGGAAACCGCCGTGCTCCTGGCCGATTTTGTACTGACGAAGTGATATCTGTCTGAGCCAGCAAGAGCCGTAGGTTGTCTTCTTGTCTTAATTTTTAAATAAAGACAGAACATTTTGTCGTAAAATATGCCTAAAAATGGAATTATTGTTATTTTTGCACAATCATCTCGGATTTATTAACAAAACATAAACTTTATGAGGAAATTATTTACTTTTATTCTTTCTCTTGTTGTCGCTACTTTTTCTGTTTCGGCACAAGAGTCGCTTACTTTCACCATTCTCGACGCCGAGGGCAATGAGCTGGAGAGCGGCAGTGTGATTACCATTACGGAGTGGGCAATGGTGCAGGATGCCGAATCGGGTGAGCTGGTTCCTGCCGGCTATATGGACAGCGGTCTTCAGCTCCGCAAGAACGTGGACGACGGCGTGGGCCTCGGCGCTCAGGTTGACCTGACGGTGATAGACAACGGCACTTTCTCCGAGGGCATCGTGGGCATGGCCCGCGAGAGCACCGAGGCCGTGAGCTACGAGACGGGCAAGGGCGACTACTACGGCACCGACCCGCGTCCGGTGAACCTGCATTGGACGCCTGCCTCAGCCGACGCCTACGGTGTGTGCGAGGCCACGGTTCAGTTCAACGTGTATGAGCGCACGGGTATCTTCCCGCCTTTCCGCTACGAGAAGGTGGAGGACGGTCCCGTGGTGACGATAAGGTTTGTGAACGAGGCTCCCCAGTCGGCATCCACCT